>Ga0256838_1001109_pt1 | contig 13526 bp, 9 predicted proteins | sample 4571419metaG_FD_185978 | JGI IMG/M metagenome (GOLD analysis project Ga0256838, IMG submission 185978) | Hydrothermal vent microbial communities from Guaymas Basin, Mexico - 4571-419 | ecosystem: Environmental > Aquatic > Marine > Hydrothermal vents | place: Mexico: Guaymas Basin | collected...
GTAACAGCGATTGCTTCTGGGTCTATGAGGATTTCTCCCCTTCTTACAAGTTCTCTGTTGTATTTCTTCCAGTCTCTTTCCATGGCAGGATTATTTTAACCTACCTAATTTTTGGACACAGCATTTACTACCCTGCTAGACCATCTATTGTTGAGCATTGCCACCCTAAGATAAACAAATTTATCAACTACATTGACTGATAGCAAAGCCCCTATTGCCTTAACCCTTTTCCTTATCTCCTTTATTGTCTTTTCTATTAGGTTTATAGTGCAGATAATTCTCTGAATAGACTTAAGATACTTGAAAAAAGTAAGGAGCTTGTAATCCCAGGAACTTTAAACCTTAGGATACTTTAACTTCCACTTATCCTTGAATTTCTTAAAAACTTTGAGAGCTTCTTCTTTCGTATAGGCTTGATATATCCTCTTTAAGTTCTTTGCTACCTTCTTCCTGTCTTTAGCTCTTATCTTGTTCAAGGTGTTCCTGACTTTGTAAACAACACACGATTGAAAGTCAGCTTTCGGAAATCAAGGTCTAGAATTCCGTCTGCCAAAAAAGAGAACTTCCCTTACATCTCGGTCATAAAGTCTTTTTATCATTTCCAACCAGCTCTCTGCTCCTTCAGACGGATTGACTTTAAAAGCAAGTATTTTCCTGTACCCCTCTTCATCTACACCAAGAGTAAATAGGACAGCTTCTTTCTCAACAGTGTCTCTCCTAACAGATAGCCGCATCCCATCAAGCATTATTATTGAATATCTCCTTTTAGGTCTCCGCTGTTTCTGTTTGTTTATCTCCTCCAACGTTACCTTGCCAATCTCACTAATTGCTGAAGGCGAGTATTAAAGTTCAAATATGCTTTCAAGAGCCTGAGCTACTGCTCTTGCACTTATGCCTGAGGAGAACACTCCAAGAATTAAGTCCTCAAAGTTGATGTCTCTCCTTTTGTGAGGTTCTATCAGCTTAGTTTTAAACCTCCCTTCTCTGTCTTTTGGAATTTTCAGGTTTTTAAGTTCTCCAAGGACAGTATCAAGGTTTCTGACGTAGAAACCGTTCTTCGTTCCTCCGTGCTCTTTGATAAACACTTCTCTTTCAGCCACCATGATGGATTCCAATGTTTGCTTTACTACTTCTTTGATGAGGTCTGGTAAATTTCCTGTAATTCCATCTTCACCTCCTGGGGTTGGTATTTATAGAGTGTTCCCAGGAGGTTACTCCATTTCCTCAGTTTACACAAATTACCGTACACTACTCTTATGAGCTCCTCAAAAATTGTGAGAACATATTACCGCGATGGTGAAAGCCAGAAAGTCGCCCTGGTCGGTGGCACTCCCTTCCTGGGAGTAGCATCCATGGAGGGGGTGGGCATCCCTCCACTACCGATCTATCTCATCGTTTGAAAAGTGTATCTATAAAAAACTGAAACTTCACCTTCTTAGCTAATCTCAACCTTTTATAATACTCTACAATAGTTCTTACAAGTTTTGAAGCTTCTTTCATAAAAGGAACAACAGAAGCAACAACTTCAGGTAAGATATACTCCAAAAGAAATTCTTTAATATCTCCAAATTCAGAAAGAAGATTTTCTAAGGATGTAAGATCTTCACAATATTTTTCATATTCTTCCTTACCTTTAAAAGCTCTTATAAGAAATAAAGCTAAAACTTCATCTTTTTTTATAGCTTGAGGACATATATTATATTTTTCTTTCAGCTTCTTAAGATCTTCGTCATTTTCTGTTTGACTCCATTCCTTCATAAACTCTAATAGTTTTGCATCTTTAAGATAAACGCTTCTCAAGTATTCAAACAATTCTTTGAGTTTTTCTTCAAATTCTTTATCACTTACCCTTTCAAGAATAGCCTTTACAGGGTTATCTCCCAGATAAATAACGTTGTAATACTCAAGAAGCCTCAAAAGCTCCTTGTCATCAAACTCTCTAATTTCTCCAAGAACGTTTTGAGCAAAAACGTTGTTTATACTATCTCTTATGTCCTTGTTCTTTATATACTCCTCAAGGGGATGATTTAAGAGAATGAATGAGTGAAGCCTGACCTTATCATCTCCTATTTTCTCCTCAAGTTCTTTAATCCTAACCGCCAGCTCTGCCTTGCTTATAACCTCTCTAACATTATTTGCAGTCATTCCCTTTGGATCAACAAAGATTACATGTTCTATTCCTTCCTCGTCCTCATACCATAGAATAAAATCGGGGTAAAATCCATTAAATCCCACTCCCTTAAACCTCTGATTTCTTAAGACTACAAGTCTATTACTATATTCCTGGTTCTTTTCTAAGAAATCGCATACAGCCCTTAAAAAGTCAATTTCACTTTGCTCCAACCTATCGGGAGAAATTCTCACATCGTAATTCTCAAGCTTACACAGAAGAGGATAATAAACATGTCTTTTTACGTATATAGCCAAAGGTTTACTATCTATTTCTTTTAACTCAAGATAGCAGCTTTCCCCTCCATTAAAGTTTTCTAATTCCTTAATCAGTTCAGACACTTTCTTGCTAACGTCTGTATTCCGTGGAACAGTGATTTCATAATTAAATGAAAGGTTTAAGTCCTCTTCCGACAAGTCTTTAAACACCACGTTTTCGTTCTCATATTCTCTCTTTTTCTCTTTATAAAATTCCTTACAATACTCCAGCATAATTCTATAAGCCAACTTCTCAAGAATGGATTTGCTTAAGGATGGAGATTTTAATTTATATCTCTTGCTAAATATTTCCTTGAAAACTCTTTCAAATGATTCGTAAGCAATTACCAAGTTTGGGAACTTGATAACATCAACTACATCTGTGTAAACATCTATAGTCCTCACAAATCTAATTAAGAGTAATCCATTTTCATCGTCCTCTTCCATATACTTGGAGAATTTTTTCAAAACCTTCTCTACAAGCCTTTCATCATAATCAAAGAACACCAACTTGCCTGACTCTTCAAAAGGAATTGTGACAACCGGGACTCTCTTCCCTTTGAATAGCTCTCTCCCTCTATCATCAAGAACGAACTTTATGCTTATCCTATAAGTCTCCTCATCTGCAATCTCATACATTTCCTCTTCCTGTATGAACTTCCTTAAGTATTCCGCATCGTATCCAAAGATGTTCAGCCTTTCCATAGGTGGATGTTTACCTTCCCTCTTGAGGGGCTCTTCCTCGCTCCCTCGGAGTCTTACTCCCCTTCCAAAGAGCTGAACTACTAAGCTTCCTTCATCTTTTCCTATGTCTACTAAGGAAATACTGTTAATCCTCAGTGTATCAAATCCTTCTATTAGTTTTCTCGCTACTATCAACAATTGAAGTTCGCTTTCATCAGGATTAGCCAGAAATTTCTCCATATAAGAACTCGTGAGATTATCATCTTCCATATCAATAGGGACGTCCCCCGCATTTCCCACATAGACAACGGCAAAGTATCTCTCCCCTTTATTGAGGGAAAAACCTATTTCCGAATTGTTTATTTTCCAAGCTTTAACCGAGAGTCCATCAAAAGAATTACCTCTAAGGCAGTCTTTTACTATTCCTTTAAAAATTTCATCTTTTGGTAATTCTCTAAGTTCAGGAATATTCTCTTTTTTTCTTTCTATAATCTCAAGGACATTTCTCCTCTCTTGATCAGATACAAACTTGTTAAACCACTCATATACTCTCTTGACGTCCGAGTCTTCACCTTTAACCTTGTGAACCACGAACAAGTTGAGAGGCAACCTGAATCTTTTGTTAAACTCTTCATCATCCTTGTATTCAAAGTAATACTTAACTTGAGCATAATGTCTTAATATGTTTTCCACAAAAAGCTCAAAAAGCTCCTTGTCTTTAAGTTTAAGTTTGCCTTTAAGTGAACTTCGTCCGTATATAGCATCAACTATGCTTTTTACCTTTTCTTCGGGGAAGAAAAGAGGGGTTTTGCCATAGCCATCTGAGTGAAACCTATGGTAGGGATAGGCAAAGATAATACTTTTAGAGTACTCTCTTATAAGAGGAATATTGTTTTTTACTGCCTGAGCAAATGTAGCAGAATATTCAAAAGTAAAGCCTTTGTTTCCTGCAAGTTTATCCCTATATTCTCTCCAACCCTTTTCTCCCCCTTTGTGTCCTTCATCTACTAAAACTATTGTGTCTTCTAATTGGGGATCTTCATATTTTTTAAAGAAGGAAGCGAGCTGGTGTATCGTTATGAGCTTCAAATCACAGTCTTCTCTCTGCAGGAGTTTACCTACTTCCTCAAAGGCTTTTTTGTTTCCATTTATATTTTCTTGAAAAGCTACACTTAGTCCGAACTTTTCAAAGAACCTCTTATGCTGAGCACCGAGGTCTGCATTAGGGACTATAAGACACGCAGAGCTCAAATGTTTCAAATACTTACGTGCCTGCCAATAATTTACAAGGGTTATGTAGGTTTTACCACTTCCAGTGGCAAGATAATAGGCAAGCTTTCGGAATGGAGAGTTTAAATATGTTTCAAAGCTTTCCACCGTTTTACCAAGAACAGAGTTTATAGCTTCTATAGGGTCTTTCTCGCCTTGTAAAAACTCTCTCAGTTCGCGCAGTTTGGTATTGTTTTTTCTTATTCCTAAAAGTTCAAATACCAGCTCTGGTCTTTGCTTCACAGTTTCTATTTCTTCTTCTATAAGCAATAGAAGTTCTCTTCTTTTTGCGTAGCTTTCAAGGTATTTCCTGAACTGCTTCTCTATCTCTTCTCTGAGAAGGAAGAACAGTTCGGTAAAGAGAATGGAAAAAAATTGGTAATAAGTAAATATAAAGGTATCTTCTACAAATCTTATTTTTTCTTCATACTCAAGGACGTTGTTTATTGCTTCTTCAACTTCCTCTCTTTTGTTTTCGAGGAGTTCTCTCGAACACAAAACTGTAATTAGGTCTTCTTTGCTCCTAAGGTCATATCCTTCCCTTACGTATAGATCTTTCATACTGTGAGAAACGAGACTCTCAAAGAAATCGCTCAGGTAAAGATGCTCATGAAGGGGTGAAATCTTTCTGCCTTTTGCACCTTCTGCGGGGATTTTACAGGGGTCCTTTCCCTTTAAAAGATTTTCTAATAAAGAAGTTTCCTTAAGGATCCTCTCCAAAACCTTTTTTATCTCCCACTCGCTTCGGTGAGCTAAGCTATCAGGAAGTTCAATTTCAATCTTCTTCATGTATATTCACTCCTTTCAAAAGAATCTTCCTAAATTCAGTAAGGATTTCTTTTGCCTTGGAGTCCAAGAAACTTTTGGGATAACCCAATATACTGTTTACAAAAATTTCCCTCTTTTTCCTGTAGTCTGGCAGATTCTGTTTTATGAATTCTTCCTCTTTCTTAGCAAACTCCTGGTCATATTCTTCAGGAGCTTCTCTCCACACAATACCTATGGAGTCTCCATCTACAAAAATGTATTTTTTACCTTCAAATTCACGTTCAAAAATCTTTTTAACGTAAACAGGTTTTAAAAGGTTAAAAGTCTCTATAAAATCTACGGACTCTTCCTTTCCTTCTGCAAGCTTTATATTGTATTTAAATGGATTTTTCAGGTTCACAATATCCATTAAAAGTGTTTTAGTGTTGTCTATTACAAAATGTTTTAAAAGATTGAGGGTCTCTTTCCTTGCGAAATCAGGATAAAGTTCTTTGACTCTTTCAAGTTCCTGTGTTCTTTCTTCAAGATAGTCATTTTTAAAGTCTACATTTTCAAGAGTGTCTTCATATTGCTCAAGATAAAGGTATTTAAAGAAACCTCCTCCTTGCCAGTTTATATCTGAAGTAAGGTGAGGTCTTCTCTTTCTATTAGCGTATAATGGACCAAACTCTTTATCACCAAATAATACAATCTTCATTCTTCCGAGAATACCTAATTTTCTGACTAAAACACGATATTTCCTTTTTCCGTCTTTAACTATTCTTATGACCTTTTTCTTAAATTCTTCATATTTATCTTTATCTATTTCTATTTCATCCAACCAAGTATTTCCAAAAATCTCCCCCATTTCCACTCCTATCCACTTCCTCTTTAGCTTGTGAGCTACTGCAATAGTGGTACCTGAACCGAGAAAAAAGTCAAGAACAAGCTCACCTTTTTGTGACGTAGATTGGATTATTCTCCGAAGTAAGTTCTCTGGCTTTTGAGTTTGAAAGCCTAAGCTTTCACTAACCCTGACTTCTGATTGCATAAAACTATATATGTCATTCCAGATGTCCCCAACAGGATAAACTTTAATTCCGTCTAATAAGACTTCTTTTTTTAGGAATCTGCCGTTTTCGTACTCTTCTACAAAAAATATGTAATCGTTTAGTTTTTTTGGATTACTTTTAATAGGTTCTGATAATAAATCTAACCATCCTAGTGAAAGATTTTCTCTATTTTCTCTACTTGGTGTCCATAATTTGTAAAATTTAAAATCATCTGTTAGAGAACAATGATAAATCACATCGTGTTGCCTAATGAACTTATCTCCAAAGCTTTTATAGCTAAACAGGCCAGTATCATCACTACCAGTTGCGTTTGTGTTCCATACTATTTCCTTAAGTGTAGCAAACATAGGTGTCAATAGTAACCTTCCATAGTAATTAGCATTTTCATCTAAGTGTAAAAATAAGCTTCCTTTTTCATTCAGTAACTCCTTTGCCAACTTTAATCTACTTTCCATAAGCGTTAACCAAGTAGCATCTTGGTAATTATCTTTATAAAGAAAATCCTCGCCTGTGTTAAAAGGCGGGTCTATGTATATAGTCTGAACCTTCTCTTTGTATTTAAGCAATATCGTATTGAGAGCCTGCCAATTATCGGACTTAATCAAAACACCATCAAGTTCCTCTTCAAGATTATCAAACTGTTCAAGTATCTTATATTTAAGCTCAGGGAAATATCTGGTATCTATAGGAAGGTGTTTAATTTTGAGGTAAGTTTCCAAAATATCCTTTAGATTTATTGGGCTATTTCCTCCAAAGAGAGGTAGTCCTTTAAGAGCTTTACTTACCTTATCCGCAATTTTCAAAAGATAGTTTGGGTCTTTTAAAAATATTTTACTAACTTTAACCTTCTGCTCTTCCCCAAACAGTTCTTCCCATCTTTCCCTTTGTTTGTTCGTGAGCCATTCCTTGTCAACGTCTATTTTGCTTACTTCTTTCCACTTTTTAAGTGTTTCATACAAAGGCGGAACTTTCTCTAAAAGCTGAAGTTCATCAGTCCATTCTTTTAGTTGTTCTGGAAAGTTCTGATGCTCTTCTATTTCTTTTACTAGATCTAAGTTTTTAAATCTATCCAAGGTAAGGACATAATTGACGTTGTAAGCAAACTTCTTTTTTTCCCACAAAAGTTGCTGGAGTTCCTCTATATTTGCAAGGAAGTCTATGATTGCCTGAGCTACCTCCTGAGTTATGCGAGCTTCTACAAGAGAAACAGGATTATCTAAATCCACTATTTCATTTTTAAGGTAGTATTGGAGTTCTCTAGTGAGGAATAATTTGAGTTTGGGATGTATAAAAAAGTCAGAGCTTTTGAGGTTTTTAAATTTCTTAACATGAAAATCTACATCTTCTTTTGAAAGATTTTCTACATGGTTTTTAAGAAGCTCGTAGAAATTATTCGCATCAAATTCTTCGTAACCTTCCCTTGCCTCTTTAATGTAAGCAAGTTCTACAATTAGGTTTCCCTCACTTTCATAGATATCCCCTTTCAGGTAAAACTTTCTTTTGTCTTTTTCATTTCCCTTAATTGCGTCTACCTCCGAGACTTTAAGGACTACACTCTTCCCCCCAAGCTCTATAAGATAGTCTGCAAGAAGTTTGTCAGTCTTTATGTAATAGTGCCCCTTAGTAGGCCACCAAAAAAAGATTTCCTCTCCATAGTAATCAAGACAATAGGGTGCTTTTTTCTCTTCTCTTCGACTAAACACGGGTCGTGGGTAAAAATCTCCTTTTTCATAGAACCTTTTAAAGAAGTTAAGTATATGATCAAATACATTTTCTTTAATAGTTTCCACATTTAGGCTTTCTATTTCATATTTACTTAACGCTCTTGATAAGGACTCCTCTACCACCAGAGATAGCTTCTCATCTATAAACCTTTTAATGTCCGCTTCTTTTTTCTTGAATACTCTGTATACTCCGAAATTAAGTTCTATGCGATTCTTATTGAATTGAAAAATATCTTTAAGTAAATTCTTAAATTGCTTTTCCTTGCTAGTCATGAGCAACCTCCCGTTAAACCACCAGAGCACCAAACGTTTATTTCTAATTCCCCGGTGAAATATATAAAATTAATTAACTAATTCTATCATTGGTGAAAACGGAATGAAAAGAAAGCAGCCTGTTGGAGTTGAAATTTTTGACAGGATAGCAGAGAAGTACGATTCAATATCCACCTTCCTCTCACTCGGGATTATAAAGAGGTGGCAGAGAGAATTGGTTAGAGGCCTTGAAAAACCAGGCTTCGTCCTCGACCTTGCCTGCGGAACTGGAGACGTTGGAGCTCTCGTTAAAGGGAAATCAAAGGGAGTAGTGGGCCTTGACTACTCTCTACCTATGTTGAGGGTTGCAAAGAGAAAGTACCCTGAAATCTTCTTCGTTAGAGGAGATGCCCTAAGAACGCCGTTTAGAGACGGAACTTTTGACACTGTTTTAATCTCACTTGCCCTTCGCCACTTTGAAAGGCCGAAAGAGGCCCTTTCTGAGGTTAGAAGGATTTTAAAGGAGGGGGGTAGGGTAAGGATCCTTGAGGTTTCAATTCCAAAGAACCCTGTTTTAAAGGGCCTCTTCATAACTTTCCTAAAGAGGGTGATGCTACCTCTAGGTAAGGTTCGCTCAAAAGCAGACGTTACGAGGCACCTCTATGAGACTATAGTCAACTTTCCCCACTACGAAAAGCTTATAGAGCTCTCTAAGGAAGTGGGATTTAAAGAGGCCAGCTATAGAACCCTCATGGGGGGACTGGCGACGATTTACTCTTTAAGAGGATAATTGATTATAATACGATTTTGAATCGCTTATTTTAAACCTTCCTTTAGGTCTTATAGGGGTAGGAGGATATGGTGAAAAGGTTAATTTTAACGGCAGCAGGGCTTTCTGCTTTTGCCCTATCCGGCTGTGGTGGAAGTGGAAGCGGAATTGCTGACCCTGACGTTCACTATAGGGACTTTGGAGTAAACGTAGCGGTAAGGAGCTCTCCCTACCTAACTAAAGAGAACCACCCAGACGGCTGGGGGCAGCCAAACTGCCTTCTTTGTCACCAGGGATTTAAACATACAATGGCAACCCTTTCGTTTCCAACACAGGAGTACCAAAGTCTGATTGATAGGGCAGTCTCAAAGGTTGGAAAGGAGAAGGCAATAAACGTATGTTCAGCCTGCCATGGAACGAACGGAGTAGAGGGTGTTAAGAGAAACTGTCTGGTCTGCCACGATTCAATAGATAAGCTTCACTTTTACAAGAATACATCCTCCAGGAAGCAGTCCTTTCACGACTTTAACGGAAACGGAAGAATTGACGATGGGGACTGCGTAGTCTGCCACTGGCAGCCCGACATGGATGGAATTGTTGAGCCAGACACCGACCTTGGAGCTCTAAACGGAAACCGCCCCAGAAAGGTTAATGACCTGTGTTTAACCTGCCATTCAGCTACAGGCCCAGGAATATTTAGCTCTCCAGTAGCAGATACCGACGGAGACGGAAAGGCCGATTCCCTCTTAACTCCTTCAAAACTTCCTCCGGATATAGAAACTCCTTGGAATAGCAACGACTGGCACGGTCAAAACTCCTTTACTTCAGAGAGGTTGTTTGAGGAGATAACCCTTTCAGGAGAGCTCCTGTTCCACTCAAACCACTCTCCCCTTGTCTGCTCCCAGTGCCACAACCCCCACGCTTCAAACAACGATAAGTTAATTATAGAGAAGGTAGGTGAAACTTTAATTTCTGAGAAAGTAGTTAGGCAAGTTGACAACACCTCTGAGGTTAAGTACGCAGTAATTGACCCACAAACGACAGCTTACTTTAAAGACCTTTCATTCTCAGGGGTAGTTACAGCAAAAGATAGAACTTACGATCTCTCTAAAACTGAAGACCTAAAGGCCTACATAAACTTGCCGGTTAAAAACCTTGACCAGGTAGACGTTAAAACTGCCAGAGCTTACACTTCGTCCCTATGTGCTGCATGCCACTCCGGTAGTTACTACTCACCGGTAAATAACCTTTCCCTCCCTAAAGACGTTGAAACCCACGGGGGATCCAACAACGAATGCACACAGTGCCACGTCCACGGTCACACCTTCTAATGGGGAGGAGTTTCTCCTCCCTTTAACTTATTAGGATTTTAATCCCTATTAAAACCATAAAAACTCCAAAGCTCCTCTTTAAGTGGCTCTGGCTGATTCTCCTTAAAAGGTTCAGCCCCAAACGGCTACCGACCAGAGAGCCCAGCGAAACTAAGAAAGTTGCAGGAAGGTAAACGTACCCTAACTGGTAACTTAGAACTTTTTTGGCCGGGACAACCATGTAGAGGAGAGTTCCAAAGAGGGCGTTGAGGAAAGATGAAAGAGAAGCGGCGGCAACAACCTTTTCAACCGGCAGTGAAGAGAAGGAAAAGAGGATTGAATTGACAACAACTCCTCCTCCTATACCGAAGAGGGAGCTGAGGAAGCCCGAGATAAAGACGGAAAGCCTAACTATACCCTCTCCTCCCCTACTAAAGTGAGCTTTCTTAATTTCACTTTTTAGGAAATTTCTAAAACCTAACACTATTAAGAGAGCTCCAAACAACTTCTTTAAAGCCAGGGCCGGCATAAACTTGGCCAGGAAAACACCTAGGGCAACGGCTGGAGCCGAGAAGAGGCCTAAAGTTAAAATGTCCTTCAAACGTAAACTCCCCTTTACGAGGTGAGAAAGGGATGTAAAGAGAGTTGTAAAGGCTATTACAGATAGGCTCGTTGCAACTGAGAGCTTTACTGAGAGCTCCTCCTCAACTCCAAAACTTCTAAAGAGAATCCAGAATACGGGAACCAGTATAACTCCACCGCCTATTCCAAAGAGACCTGCAGCAAAGCCAGAGAAGACTCCGGCAAGGAGCAAAAGAAAAAACTCAAAGAGTCCCAACTACTTGACCTCATCTTTAATTAATAAGTCAGCCTTACTCTATAATTTCCTTTAATCTACCAAAAGAGGGAATTGGAGTGAAGTTAAAGAAGTTTGTCGGAGCCCACGTAAGCTCTGCCGGAGGAGTTTTCAACGCACCACTCAACGCAGAGAAGATAGGAGCTAAGGCCTTTGCCCTCTTTACAAAGAACCAGAGGCAGTGGAAGGCGAGGCCTTTAAAGGAGGAGGATGTAGAGAAGTTTAAGGAGAACCTAAAGAAGGTCGGAATCTCTCCCGACCACGTTCTTCCCCACGACAGTTACCTGATAAACCTCGGAAGTCCCGATAAGGAGAAGAGGAGGAAGTCAATTGAGGCCTTTGTAGATGAGGTTGAAAGGTGTTATCAGTTAGGCCTTAAGTATTTAAACTTTCACCCCGGGAGCTCCCTCGGAAAGGTTAGTGAGGATGAGTGCCTTAAAATAGTTTCAGAATCAATAAATGAAGCCCTTTCAAGGACAAAGGAAGTTATACTGGTAATTGAAAACACCGCAGGTCAGGGGAGTAACGTAGGTTACAGGTTTGAACACATTGCAAGGATAATTGAGCTGGTTGAGGATAAAAGCAGGATAGGAGTCTGCCTTGATACCTGCCATATGTTTGCTGCAGGCTACGACATAAGGACTCCAGAGGCTTACGAGAGGACTATGAAAGAGTTTGACGATGTTGTCGGCTTTAAATACCTAAAGGGAATGCACCTAAACGATGCAAAGTCTACACTTGGGAGTAGAGTTGACCGTCACCACTCAATAGGAAAGGGGAATATAGGCCTTGAGGCTTTCAGGCTCATAATGAACGATGATAGGTTAAACGACATTCCTCTCATCCTTGAGACGATAGACCCTTCTATCTGGAAAGAGGAGATAGAGCTCCTTTACTCCCTCGTTGAAGATTAAAGGAGGAAGAAATGAAGATAACCGGAAGAACCGCCGTTTACGGAATAATAGGCTACCCTGTTAAGCACTCCCTCTCCCCGCTCATGCAGACGTCGGCCTTTCAGGAGTTAGGGTTGGATGCAGTTTACGTTCCTTTTGAGGTACCTCCTGAGAACCTTGAAGATGCAGTAAAGGGACTGAGAGCTCTATCTGTAAGAGGTTTCAACGTAACAGTTCCCCACAAGGAAAAGGTGGCACAGCTGGTTGACTACTTAACGGAGGATGCAGAGATACTTGGAGCAGTTAACACGGTGAAGAACGAAGGTGGGGAGCTTACCGGATACAATACAGATGCTGAAGGGTTCCTCCGCTCGCTTATTGAAGAGGGAGTTAAGCTTGAAGGAAAGAGGGCCCTCATGTTTGGAGCAGGGGGAGCCGCAAGGGCTGTAGGTTATGCCCTCCTAAAGAGAGGAGTGAAGTTCTTAAACATAGTAAACAGGAGTTTTTCAAAGGCTAAGAAGGTGGCAGAAATACTCGGTAGGAGGGGGAACGTTTTAGTATATCCCCTGAAGGAGGGAACCGTTGAGGCCCTATTAAAAGACACAGACATAATAGTTAACACGACAAGCGTTGGAATGAAGGAGGGTGATCCCCAACTCTTTGACTACTCTAAAATCCCTTCAGGAATAACCGTAGTTGATATTATCTACAACCCTCCACAGACCCCCCTACTCAAAGCTGCAAAGGAAAAAGGCTGTAAAACGATTAACGGACTTGGAATGTTGGTTCATCAGGGAGCCGTAGCCTTTGAAATATGGACTGGTAAGAAAGCACCGGTTGAAAAGATGAAGAAAGTTCTTGAAGAGGAGCTCTATGGATCTGTTTAAAGAACTAGTAAACTCTGAAGTCTGGAAACTCTATCAGCCCTATTTCATATCACTCATAATCGGTGGCCTCATTGGAACTGAAAGAGAGTTTAAAAAGCAGAGGGAAAAGGTTCCGTTCTTTGGAGGAATAAGGACTTTTATCCTTATTTCCCTCTTCGGGACGCTATCAGCCCACGTTTCAGACGTCTTTGGAGTTCCCTACTTCTTCTACATAGCTTTAGCTTCTTTAACCTTCTTGGTGGCAGTTGCCCAGTACCTTGAGGGACTGCCCGGTTTAACTTCTGAAGTTTCAGCCCTTATAACTTTTACACTGGGGGCTCTCTGCTACAAGGAGGAGTTCCAGCTTGCAGCCTTCACGGGAGTTTTAATCCTCTTCGTCCTCTCCTTCAAGGAACAGATGCACTCTTTCGTTAAACATTTAACTTTGGAAGACCTATATGCCTTTTTAAAGTTTGCGGCCGTAACTGTAATAGTCTATCCCCTCCTTCCAGACCAGAACTTCTACGGAGTCAATCCGAGGGAAGTTTGGACTATGGTCGTAGTGATTTCAACTATAGACTTCATAGGCTACGTCCTAACGAAGCTGGCTGGGGAAAGGGGAGTTCTCATAACGGGACTCATAGGAGGACTCGTCT
>Ga0256838_1001110_pt1 | contig 13522 bp, 19 predicted proteins | sample 4571419metaG_FD_185978 | JGI IMG/M metagenome (GOLD analysis project Ga0256838, IMG submission 185978) | Hydrothermal vent microbial communities from Guaymas Basin, Mexico - 4571-419 | ecosystem: Environmental > Aquatic > Marine > Hydrothermal vents | place: Mexico: Guaymas Basin | collected...
TTAATTAATTTATAATAAAGACTAAGCAGCAGTTTTTGTTTTTGAAGTTTTAAAATATCAATATTGACAAACATAGTTTTTCTTGAATTTTGTAAAATTCGCAAATCAAGCTCAGTGGCATTTCCCGCTTCAATCGAATCTATTGTCGAAGCTATCAAATCGTCATAAATTTTAATATTCTCTTTATAAATCCGGATCTTTTCATCAATTGCGTTTATTTTACTTAAAACATTTTTATAGGCATTGTTTAACTGCAGCTGTTTGTCTTTTATTAAAATTTCGGATTTTAAATAATCAATTTTTGTTTTTTCAATTTTATTTAATGCATTGAAATTTATAGGAAGTGTTATACTAAACCCGAACCTGTAATAATCGTTTCTGTTATCCTGAAACTGAGCGGTGTTTTGTGAATACTCGCTCTTTTTCCAATTAAGCGAACCGTTTAAATTAACGCTTAAAAGCTGATTTCCTAGCTGCATTTTATAAAGGTCGTATTTGACTTTTTTAAATTTTTTTTGAGCCAGATACTCTAAATTGGAATTAATGTATTGCCATTTGGATAATAATTTAAATACGGGCAGGTTTATCTTTTTTATATTTAAAGATGAAATGTTTTTAAATGAATATTTAATATTGTTCAGGTTAGATTTTATATCCGCAAGATTTAATTTTAAATTGTTAAGTTTTAATATCGCATTGTTTAAAAATGTAGAATCTCCCACCCCGTTTAAAAACTCCTCTTTTTTCTTTGCAATGTCTATTTTGGCATTGTCAATATTCAAAAATATTATTTTTTGATTGAGTTTTGCTATTTTATAATCATACGCAAGTTCAAGTGCCTGTTTTATAAGTTCTCTTCTTTGCATTTCAATATTCAATTCATTATATTTTCTGGAATGCTTTGCATATTTAATAGAATAATAAATAGCCCCTGATTTGAACACCGGCTGGTTTATACTAATAGAGAATGTTTTGCTAGTTGTAGTTATATCTTCTAAAGTATTATCTTTTGAATAAGAATATTTTAGCGTAATCGGATTTATCCACGATTTTTTTGTTTCTTTACTCTCCTCAAGAGTGTGCTTTTTATCTAAGATTAACTCTTTTTGCTTTAAATCATTCAATAAATCCCCGCTAAAAACAAAAGCGGGTAAGAGTAAAAAAACAATTTTTTTTGTTTTCAATCTAACTCCCTAATGAATTCAATGTAATTTTTAATCTATCAAACCCTTCGTCAATCTCTTCTTTTGTAATTGTAAGAGGTGGTAAAAACCTAACCGAATGAGTCCCCGCTTTAAGCACCAAAAGTTTGTTTTCAAACGATTTTTTCACAATTTCATCCCTTATTTCAGGTGTCTTAGCCCTGAGTGCCCTCATAAGCCCGTATCCGCTTACGCTTTCAAACATTTCAGGGTATTCTTTGGCTATTTCAAGCAGTTTATTTTCAAAATATTCTATTGTTTCGCTGAGTCTCCCGTTTCTTTTCTCTTCGTCCAATATGCTGATAACTTCCAATGCTGCAGACGTGGCAAGATAATTGCCCCCGAACGTACTTCCGTGGTCACCCGGCTTTAATACATCCGTAAGAGTTGTCAAAACCGCACCTATAGGCATACCGCCTCCAAGACCCTTGGCCATCGTAACAATATCCGGTTTTATTTCATATAAGTTACTTGCCAAAAATTCTCCCGTTCGGTATATTCCCGTTTGAACCTCATCCACTATTAGCAATATATCCTTTTCTTTTAAAAATCCGGCAAGGTTTTGGATTTCTTTTTTGTCAAAAGGATTTACCCCGCCTTCTCCCTGAATAAGCTCAATCATAACCGCAACGGTTTTATCGTCAATTTTATTTGTTATATCTGCTATGTCTTTTGCATACGTAAATCCGTCGGGAAAAGGTCCGAAATATTGATGGAATTTCGGCTGTCCGGTGGCTTTTAGAGTGGAAATGGTTCTTCCGTGAAATGAATTTTCAAGTGTTATAACTTTGTATCTTTTAATCTCCCCGTTTACTTCTCCGTATTTCCTTGCAATTTTCAAAGCCGTTTCATTTGCTTCAGCTCCGCTGTTACAAAAAAACACACCTCCTTTGATATCACTCTTCTTAACAATTTCTTCAGCTAATTTTTCCTGTGGTTCAATTCTGTACAAATTAGATATGTGAATAATATTTTTAGCCTGATCGCATATTACGTTTGAAAGCCTTTCATTGCCGTGTCCTACGCTTACAACTCCTATACCGCTTGTAAAATCGATATAATTTTCACCGTGTTTATCCCACAAAGTTGCATTCATTCCTTTTTCAAACAGCACATCAAACCTTGAATAAGTATTTAATAAATATTGCATATATTCTCCTTAGTTTTTTAAAATATAACCATAACCTTTTTTTTTCAATCCATCTTTTAACTTTTTATCTCCCGTTAATAACTTAGCGTTAAATTCAAGACATAAAGCTATAAAAACAATGTCTTTTTCATCTATATCTTTTACTATTTCATAAGCTTTTTTATAAGAATGACTTGAAATTAAATTTTCATCATAAACATCGATTTTTTTTAAAATTTTATAAAACACTTCTAATATTTCATCTTCTTTAAGCTTTGAAAATTTTGCAATTTTTTCTTTATACTTAAAAATTTCTATAATTGCAAATTTTGGAATAATTAATTCTTCTTCACTGTCGATTATAAAATTAAAAAACTTATTATTTTTTAACAGACAAGAAAAAATAATATTACTATCAATTACTATCATCAATTTTTCCTAAAATAACCTCTTTATTTTTACACCACCAATTATATTTTAACTCATTATCTAATTTTTCAACTTCTTCTTTTTGTAATTTGCTTTTATAAATAGTTTCTTTAATTTTTAAATACTCCACCAACTCAACAATTTCTTTTTCATTAAGAATATTTTTATTAAATTCTATAAAAAATTTATTATCAATATTGTCAACTTTCATTCAAACTCCTTTAAAGTTCATAAAATCTGATTTCATAACCGCTTATGTCTTTTTTACTGAAAATTCCGACTTTACCGCCAAGCATTTTCGCAAAACTCATAACCGCTTTAATTTGCGTATCTTCCACATCGCCTAAAATAATACTTACTTTATCTGAAACGTCAATTAAATACAAAACACCGCTTATCTCTTCAAGGGTTGTAAGGTGTTTTTTTATCTGAGTTTTTACCCTAACGCCTTTTAAAATATCCACAAAATCTTCAAATTCATCCGTATCTTTCAAAGATTCATCATATATTTCAAAAACATATGCAAGTCTCGCAAGAAGCAGAGCCAAATCTTTATCAGCCCTTGGAATATCGACTTTTGAATGCTCATCCGCACCGCCTAACACCGCATAGTTTTTAATAAGTTTTTTTGGAGTTTCATTCCAGAAAATAACAAAGTCGGACTCTTTTAAAAACTGTTCGTCTTTATTGGTAAAAAATTCGCCTTTTTTTTCAAACATTTTAATCCTTCAATTTATGATATAATTCGCGCCTTAAAAATATAAAAGGATTATACTTGTTTTCTAAAATTTTACAAAATTATAACGCAAAAAACACCAAAAACGAGCTTCTAAGCGGAACGGTCGTGGCTATAGCTCTCGTTCCAGAAGCAATTGCATTTAGTATAATTGCCGGCGTTTCTCCCCTTGTGGGATTATATACTGCTTTCATATTAGGTCTGATAACCGCTCTTTTTGGCGGAAAACCGGGAATGATAAGCGGCGCTACGGGAAGCGTGGCTGTCGTAATGGTCTCGCTTGTGGCAACGCACGGGGTGGAATATCTTTTCTGGACTACCGTTTTAGCCGGAATAATTCAAATACTTGTAGGTGTGTTTAAACTGGCCAAATTTATCCGTCTTGTACCGATGCCGGTTGTTTACGGATTTGTTAACGGACTTGCAATTATTATAGCCATGGCTCAGTTTCCTATGTTTAAAAACGAGGGAATTATTATGTATGTTTTAGTGGCGTTAACCATGGCAATTATGTGGTTTTTACCTAAATTCACTAAAGCGATTCCTTCGGGACTCGGTGCGATTATTGCGGTTACCGCTCTTGTTCTTATTTTTAATTTAGACACTAAAAAAATAGGCGATTTGGCACATATCAGCGGCAGTTTTCCTCATTTTCACATTCCGCTTGCACCGCTGAATTTGGAAACGTTAAAAATCATTCTGCCTTATGCTGTAATAATGGCTCTTGTAGGACTTATCGAATCACTTCTGACACTTGAGGTTTTAGAAGAAATGAGCGGTGAGAGGGGTAACGGTAACAAAGAAGCAATTGCCCTTGGAGCCGGAAATGCAACATGCGGACTTTTCGGGGGAATGGCGGGTTGTGCTATGATTGGACAGAGTGTAATCAACTACACGTCAGGCGGACGGGGAAGACTTAGTGCGGCTTTTGCTTCTATACTTTTAATTTTATTCGTCGTGGCGCTTGCAAAATATATTGAGCAAATCCCGCTTGCGGCGCTTGTCGGAATTATGTTTATGGTAAGTATAGCAACGTTTGAATGGGCAAGCTTTGACAGACTGAAAAGAATGCCAAAAGAAGACGCATTTGTTTTAATAGCGACCACTCTGATTACTATTTTTACGGATTTAGCCATAGCCGTAATAAGCGGCGTAATCATTTCAGCCCTTGTATTTGCATGGAAACACGCTAAAGTTTATTTCAAAACAAAAATGGAAGGCAACAGAAAAATTTATGAATTTGAAGGACCCCTCTTTTTTGGAAGCGCTAAAAGCTTTATAGAAAGTTTTGATGTAAAAAACGACCCGGATGAAGTGGTAATGGACTTTAAAAACGTAAGGGTAAAAGACGCAAGCGGCGTCGAAGCCATAGACAAAATCACCAAAAAATACCTTGAAAACGGAAAGAAACTGACAATCAGACATTTAAGCAGTGAGTGTAAAAAACTCCTAAAAGTCGCAGGACCTTACTGTACCTACGAAGAAGACGACCCGAATTATAAAGTGGCTGTAAATCCGGAAGAGTTGCAAAAAAGTTAAAACTCCTGCAATTCTTTTTGAAGCATTATTTTTATTAAAGATTGATAAGGCACATCTAAGTTATTAGCTTTTACTTTTATTTTTTCCAACATATCAGCCGGTAAGCGTAAAGATATTGTTTTTGTACTTTTTTTTAAATTAGGGAGTATTACCTTTTTAGCGTTATTCCAATTAATATACTCTGTAGAATCATGGTTTTCCCAAAATTCTCTCTCTTCTTTTTCTGATAAAAATTTAGGTATTTTTTTCATATATTTCCCTTTCTTTTTTATTCATTTTCCTAGCACTGATAACTCTTATTTTTTTATTCCTTTTTGTAAATACCACAAAAAGCATCTTTTCCTCATCCGTTTTTCCTAAAGCATAACATCTGCACTCATCCTTTGAATGTTTAAAGTCTTCATATATCAACAACGGTTCATTAAAAAACACCTCTTCAATTTCTTGCCATTTTATACCATGCTTTTTTTCATTTTTATAAATATTTCCATCATCCCATTCAAAGCCGATAATATCATCCAATACCAAACAATCAAAATTCATTCGTCTCCCTTGTATATATTAATTATATACAAAAATTATTTCTTTGTCAAACAAAACTGACAGGGTCCACGTCTATTTTCATCTCACTCAAATTTACGCACGGGTATATGAGTTTATGAAGGTTTTTACCTTTAAGCAGCACTTGATAGCGGTAAATATTTTTGATTTTAAATATCGGTGCTTCACCGCTCCCTACAATTTCAGCTCTATTTCCTAAACATTTTAAAAATTTATCCATTTTTTCTTTAGCTTTATGTTTATCTTTATCCTGAAATTCTATTTTTATAAGTCTGCTAAACGGAGGATAGCCTAAATTTTTTCTGTTTTGAATCTCTTCTTCATAAAACTCTTCATAGGTTCTATTGAAAAATTCGGGATTTAGAGTCTGGATTATAACTTCCCCGTCTTCTTTTCTTCCGGCTCTTCCCTCAACCTGCCTTGCAAGTGCAAATGCCCTCTCCCCTGCTCTGTAATCTGCGAAATTTAGCACAAAATCTATGTCAAGAACTATTGAAAGCGCAACATCGGGATAATCGTGCCCTTTGCTGAGCATTTGTGTCCCTACTAATATATCGATTTCTTTATTTGAAAATTTTTTTAAAAGTTTGTCTATTCTGCTTTTTGAAGTAATTATATCCCTGTCAAATTTCTCTATTACGGCATTTCGAAAAATTTCTTCAAGTTTTTCTTTTAATTCACTTGTACCGATTCTTTCGTTTATAAACTCACCGCTGCCGCAATATTCGCAAAATTGAGGAATATGCATTGCAAAGTTACAGTAATGACAGATAAGCGCTCTTTTATGCTTATGCACACTCATTGCAACATCACAGTGTTTGCATTTTACAGCCTTGCCACACTTTGCACATATCATATACTTAAAATTAGCCCTTGTCGGAAGAAAAATTATCACCTGTTTTTTGTTTTCAATGGTGTTTTTAATTTTATTTATTGTAAATTCATCAAAACTGCTTCTGAAATATCTGGTTTTTTTAGTATTGAAAAAAGTACCTTTGAGTCTGAAATGCGGGAATTTATACAAATCATTCACAAGCGGTGTCGCGCTTCCGAGCACTACCTTAGCATTATAAATTTTACCGAAATATACCGCCAAATCTTTTGCGTTGTATTTTGGAATCTGCTCAGATTTATAGCTGTCATCGTGTTCTTCATCCACAATTATCAGTCCCGGTTTTTCAAAAGGCAAAAACAGCGCACTTCTTGCACCCGCCACTATTGTAATTTTACCTTCTGCAATACCTCTTAAGATTTCTTCTTTTTTTTTCTTCGTTACTTTACTGTGCCATACGGCAAGTGATGAGCCGAAATATTTTCTAAGTCTTTTTTCCATTTGGGAAGTTATAGCTATTTCGGGAAGTAAAAAAAGCACCTGTTTGCCGTTATTTAATGTTTCTTCTATAAGTTTTATATATATTTCCGTCTTACCGCTTCCCGTGTCTCCAAAAAGAATACTTACATCATTCTGCTTTAAAAACTCCAACGCTTCTTTTTGCTTGTTTGTCAGTTCAATATTTGTTCTTATTTCCGAATTATTAATAATTCTCCATTCTCCATTCTCCATTCTCCATTCATAAAACAGTCCCGCAGCTTCTCCGACAGGTGCAAAATAATACTTTGAAATAAAATCAATTATTTTTTGCTTTTTTTCGGAAAATGAACATAACTTTGAAAGAATGTTTTTACATTCAAATTCGGGTTTTTCAACTTCTTTTAAAACATACCCTAAAACTTTCCTGTTTCTAACCTCAATCTCAACAACATCACCGGGATTTAATTTTTTATCAGATTGATAAGTAAAAATATTCGGAGTGTTTAAAATAGCTGTTTCGTAATAATTCATTCACCGATTGTACTGCAGTTAAAATCACTATCTGTAGATAATGAAGAATTACACTCAAACAGACAACCTCTTCCGTCAGGATCTTTTACGTAATTAAAATGTATTGTTTTGTTTTCAGCACTTACGTTATAATCCGTCCCGTTACCGTCCCATTTAACGTTTCCACTGTTTCTTTTAACCGGATAAGAGAGTATATTTTCGAAAAGTTTATTATCACTCGTAGATGTTTCTAGATCAGGACAGGCATTATTCCCCGCCATAACGTTTTTACCGTACTTTGTGGATATTGCGGTTCTTATAGTGGCCACGTCGGATTTTACTTTTGCAATCTCGGCATCGCTTATACCTGTAAACAATCTCGGGATTGCAACTCCGGCAAGTATTCCTATAATAACTATTACAAAAATAAGTTCAATCATAGTAAACGATTTTTTCATGATTTTCCTTCATTCAAGAAAAAAGAGCAAAAAGCCCTTCTTACTGTTGTACGATTGTAGCTGATTTGCTATTTATATCAATACTATTTCCATTTGGTGCACTAGTATTGGCATCTCCAAGACTTAAAGTATCCGCTTGAGCAGTTTTAACTAGCATAAATTTCGGTGCATAATTTGCGGCTCCGTCTTTACAGATTATATAATAATTTTCTGTCGAACCGATTACGCTAGTATTACCTTCTCCTATAACTTTATAATTATTAGCATCGTTACATTTATCTAAATTCCAAGTTTTCAACTCCTTAGGTATATCAGTATATGTTTTTAATTTATTAATAGTATTAATATGTAATGTTGAAACATCACCGCTGTTTGGCATAGCTTTACTCCACCAGCTTGGTCCTAATGTTCCGTTTAACGTACCAACAAAATTTTTCAGATTCGCTTCATGCGCCTGAGATGCAACACCGATAAATTTTGGAAGTGCAACCGCTGCTAAAATACCTAAGATTACAATAACGAAAATAAGTTCAATCATTGTAAACGCTTTTTTCATTTTTACTCCTTTTTATTTTTTATAATTATACCACTTTTAATAAAATTTAACAAAAATTTTATTAAATTTTTTCATATTTTTTAATAAGTGTAACTTTTATGTAAAATCAGTCTCTTGTAACCAAAACTGTTGTACTTCCGTTATCTTCAATTCTTATCAGTCTGAAATACGGTGCGGTTGTTGCCGTTCCGTCTTTACATGTAACATTATATTCTTTTTCCGTAATTGACACATCTGCAATCATTACAGTATTATATGCATTACTCCCGCACCTGCTTAAATCTATACTTGAAGCGTTTATTTCTTGCGGTATCGATATGTATTTACTTAAAAAAGTTGCGTCCTCCGGACTTGTCAAGTTTTTAATACTTCCATTTTTACTTTCATGTAAACTCCTAGCCCATAAATCCTGACCTGTAGTCCTGTTAAGTGTCCTTACAAACGAAATCAGATTTGATTCATGAGTTGCTTGTGCCATAGCTAAATATCTCGGAATTGCAACCCCGGCCAAAATTCCCAAAATCACTATTACAAAAATAAGTTCGATCATAGTAAACGCTTTTTTCATATTTTCTCCTCAATTTTTTGTACAATTCCTAAAATTTTTTTATCTGTCTCAAACAGCTCCTTTTTATTTTTTAAAAATAAAAACAATAATTCCTTTGGTGTTGGATTTTGAAGTTTTAATAAATCATCCTTCACAAAATCAAAAAACTCATCCTCAAGCTCTATTTCAAATTTTTCACCAAGTACCGAGAGGGATATTTTTTTCATTTGCCAAGGATTGCTTCTATTTTACTGATAACCTCTTCAAGTTCTAATTCTTTCAGCGCCATCTGCTCTTTGCATTCCAAAAGTTCGGTATCTTTTTGAGCCAAAAGTTCTTTGTTGTTTTCAAGTTCTAATTTTAAATTTTCATTTTCTTTTTGCAATTCTTCATAATTTTTCAGTAAATTGTCAATTTTTTCGTTTAATTTAGTTAGCATATCCATTTTCATCCTTTATTTTTATATAATTTTATCATCATATTATAATAAAAAGGAGCGTTTTGTTCAAATTAAATTCAAATTTTAAACCAACAGGCGATCAGCCGCAGGCAATTGAGACTCTAAGCAACTGTATAAAAAACGGTAACAGATACAATACGTTAATAGGAGTTACCGGAAGCGGTAAAACGTTTACCATGGCAAACATTATACAAAATCTGCAAATCCCGACCCTTATACTTACGCACAATAAAACACTTGCCGCACAGCTCTATTCGGAATTTAAAGAGTTTTTTCCGAAAAACCACGTAGAGTATTTTATAAGCTATTACGATTATTACCAGCCTGAAGCCTATCTTCCAAGGCAGGATTTGTTTATCGAAAAAGATTCCTCCATAAACGCCGAGCTTGAAAGACTGAGAGTCAGCGCAACCGCCTCGCTTTTAGAATATGACGACGTAATAGTCGTTGCATCGGTTTCCGCCCTTTACGGTTTAGGAAACCCTCTTGAATACAAAAAAATGGTAGCAAAAATAGCCGTAGGTGATGAAATAAATCAAAGAGAATTTATGCTAAGACTGTTATCAATGGGTTACACCAGAAACGACAAATATTTCGAAAGGGGTAATTTCAGGGTAAACGGCGAGGTAATAGATATATTCCCCACATATTTTGAAGACGATGTTATAAGGGTTGAATTTTTCGGAGATGAAATAGACAGAATCTATACGATAGATTATATAACAAACGAAAAGCTTCAAGACCTTAAAGAAATAACAATTTACGCTGCAAACCAGTTTATCGTAGGTCAAAACCGCTTAGCCGAAGCTATTCAGTCGATTGAAAAGGAACTTCAGCAAAGACTAAAAGAATTTGAAAAACAAGGCAAAATTATAGAATACCAGCGCCTCAAACAAAGAACGGAATTTGATCTTGAAATGCTTGAAACAACGGGAACTTGCAAAGGAATAGAAAACTACGCAAGGCATTTAACCGGTAAAAAGCCCGGCGAAACTCCGTATTCCCTTTTGGATTATTTTGAAATTAAAGGCAAACCTTATCTGGTTATTGTAGATGAATCTCACGTTTCACTGCCTCAATTCAGAGGTATGTATAACGGGGACAGGGCAAGAAAAGAAGTGCTTGTGGAATATGGTTTCAGGCTTCCAAGCGCCCTTGACAACAGACCGTATAAGTTTGACGAATTTATAAATAAAGCCCCTCATTATCTTTTCGTTTCAGCCACACCGGGAGAATACGAGCTTGAAATATCAACATGCGTGGCCGAGCAGATTATAAGACCTACGGGACTGCTTGACCCGATTGTAGAGATACTGCCAAGCCAAAATCAGGTTGCAACCCTTTATGACAGGGCAAAAGAAGTTATAGCAAAAGGTGAAAAGGTGCTTGTTACCACCCTTACCAAAAAAATGGCGGAAGAGCTTCAAAAATATTATCTTGAAATGGGACTGAAAGTTAAATATATGCACTCCGACATTGATGTTGTTGAAAGAAATGAAATAATAAGGGGGCTTAGAAGCGGCGAATTTGACATGCTTATCGGGATTAACCTTTTAAGGGAAGGTTTGGACCTGCCGGAAGTTAGTATGGTGGCAATTCTTGATGCCGACAAAGAAGGTTTTTTAAGAAGCGAAACAAGCCTTATTCAGACTATGGGAAGGGCTGCAAGAAACGTAAACGGGCGGGTTTTGATGTTTGCAAATAAAATAGAAGAGCCCGTAATACTTGATGATGATTTAGAAGTTTTAGAAAAAATAAAAGACAAAATAACCGGCTCGATGTATAGAGCCGTAAAAACCACAATTACAAGACGTATCAAACAAAAAGAATATAATAAAAAACATGGAATTACACCTAAGAGCACAATCAGAAAACTTGACAAATCCCTAAAAGAAGAAGGATACGAAGCTATTGCAAAAGTTAAAGGCAAAAACAAAATCCCGGCCAAGGAGAAAAAGGCGATAATTGCCAAATTAAGAAAAAAAATGCAAGAAGCCGCAAAAGCACTTGAATTTGAAAAAGCGGCGATGCTGAGAGACAAGATTGAAGAGCTTAAAAAGATGCGTTAGTTAAGATATTTTTTAAGATCTTTCATTATCAATAACATACTGCCAAAAAAAAGTACCAATCCTACTAGCAATACAATTTCTTTCATAGTTCCTCCAATTCGTCTATTTTTTCAAGAATTTTACTATTAATAAAAACAGTAATATAAAGTGAAACAATTAAACTTAATATAACCATACCTTTCTACACATCTCAAACTAGGGCTGTTTCATACTGAAAAAATGTAAATAACGAAAAAGTAAAAAAAGACAAGGTTGCGGATTTTAACGAAAATTTTGCGTAAAAAAAGTGCGTCTACCCGTCAGGGCGCTTGCCGTTCGCACTTTTTAGCAAAATTTGAGTGGTGCGTAAGCAAAAAGGAGCACGGAGCTGTCATATTTTTATCTTTGGAGTTTAGCATAAAATAATCCTATATTTTTTTGCATTATGTAAGATGTGTAGAAAGGTATGAATATAACTATAATATCTTTAAATAAAAAATTTTCCTCAAAATGTAAAAATAAATATGCAATTAAAGATACATCAATACCAAAAAACAAAGCAAACAACACTTTTAACCAACCTATAAATTCTTTTATTTTATCTATCTTTGCCATACTTATCCTTTGATATAATTATAACAAAAAAAGGTGAATGATGATTTTACGCTATAAAGACGATTTTCCAAAAATCCACACAAGCGCATGGATAGCTCCGAGTGCCGATATTATCGGTGATGTGGAAATAGGAGAAGATTCGAGTGTGTGGTTTGGGTGCGTATTAAGAGGGGATGTACATTATATTAAAATCGGTAAACGCACCTCAATTCAGGATATGACAATGATACACGTAACACATTACGAAAAAGAAAAGAAAATTGGAGATGGCTTTCCGACAATTATAGGTGATAATGTTACAATAGCCCATAAAGTTATGCTTCACGGCTGCATTATAGGAAACGCATGTCTTATAGGTATGAGCGCAACTATTCTTGACGGTGCCGAAATCGGTGATGAATCAATAGTCGGGGCCAAAGCGCTTGTTACTGGCGGCAAAAAATTTCCTCCAAGAAGCCTGATACTCGGAAGCCCGGCAAAAGTTGTAAGGGAACTTACCGACGAAGAAGTTGAAAATATTTATAAAAATGCCGAAAATTATGTCAAATATAAAAACGATTATATAAATTTTGTAAGGTAATTTGACAAACCGTACCAAAAATGGTACGATTAGTAAAAAAGGCTGAACAATGACAAAAATACTTAATGTAAGCAAAGCAAGGGAAAATCTTTATAAACTGATTGATGAAGCCGCTGAAATACATGAGCCTATTTTAATTAAAGGAAAAAGAAATTCAGCCGTTTTAATAAGTGAAGAAGACTATAGAGCCATCGAAGAGACCCTCTATTTAAATTCAATCCCGGGAATGAAAGAGAGCATTATAGAAGGACTAAACACCCCTATCGACGAATGTGAAGAAAAACTTGACTGGTAAAATGTATAAATTAGTATACACAAAACAAGCGGTTAAAGATTCAAAAAAAATAAAACAGGCGGGACTTAAAGATAAAGTAATAAAACTTCTAGAAGTTTTAAAAAAAGACCCTTTCACTCCGCCATATGAAAAATTAGTAGGCAATTTAAAAGGCGCTTATTCTAAAAGAATCAATATACAACACAGACTGATATATCAGGTTTGTGAAAAAGAAAAAACAATAAAAATAATAAGAATGTGGACCCATTATGAATAAAGGCGTTTAATGATAAACAAATTAGACTTAAATGAATACATAAACAAACTAACTTCCCTTTTTGCAAGGGAAAAGGATTTTAAAATCCAGGGAAGCATCGAATCGCTTTATAAATACCTCCAAAAACTGCAAAACAGGGATTTTAACGCTCCGCCTTCGGTGAAAAACCTCGATACCGAAATAATGCATCTTAAAAAATTCGGAACTCTTAAACATGACCAGATTTTTGAATTTTTAAAAATAGTGCGCTATTTTATTTACCTCAAAACAAGAAACTGGCAGGATTTAA
>Ga0256838_1001111_pt1 | contig 13519 bp, 19 predicted proteins | sample 4571419metaG_FD_185978 | JGI IMG/M metagenome (GOLD analysis project Ga0256838, IMG submission 185978) | Hydrothermal vent microbial communities from Guaymas Basin, Mexico - 4571-419 | ecosystem: Environmental > Aquatic > Marine > Hydrothermal vents | place: Mexico: Guaymas Basin | collected...
TATGGAGGTTCACAATCTTCGAATAATACGTTAAAATCAGACCGTTTCGGTATGGAAATATTATATTGAATGTTTCAAACTCATCATCTATGTAGCAAGTTAAAATCAGACCGTTTCGGTATGGAAATTAAATAATATACTCAAACAATAACGCTTTATCTTTTGTGTTAGTTAAAATCAGACCTCTTGGAGGTTAAAACTTAAGACATTAATTGGGGCTTTCAGCCCCAACTTAATGGATGTCGGGTATACCAATAGGGCGGAGCCCTATGGAATTCAGACCTCTTGGAGGATGGAGAAAAGCAGATGTATTATTTTTTTACTTATAATAATTTATATATGCAAATATTATAATAACAATAATAACAAAATTTAAAATCCTCAACTCACATATTCTTTTTTTGGTGAGAACTAATGATAATAGAGGTAGAAGGGATTAAACTAAAATTACATCCAGAAGTATATGAACCAGCTGAGGATTCAATTTTATTACTAAAAAACCTTGTAGATGTTAAAGATAAAGATGTTTTAGAGGTAGGTGTTGGGACAGGATTAATTTCAATTGCATGTGCAAAAAAAGGAGCTAAAAAAGTTGTTGGAGTTGATATAAACCCCTATGCAATAAAATTAGCCAAAGAAAATGCCAAATTAAATAATGTTAATGTCTCATTTTTTGAGAGTGATTTATTTGAGAATGTTGATGGAGAGTTTGATGTCATCTTATTCAATCCCCCTTATTTACCAACATCTGAAAATGAAAAAATAAATAACTACCTAAATTATGCCTTTGATGGAGGAAAAAATGGGAGGGAGATTTTAGATAGATTTATCTATGAGTTGCCAAATTATTTAAAAAAAGGCGGTATAGCTCAAATACTGCAAAGCTCATTAACTGGTGAGAGAGAAACTATAAATAAATTAAAATCTCTTGGTTTTAAGGTTGAAATTTCTGCCCGTTTAAAAGTTCCATTTGAGGAACTTATGGTTATAAATGCTTGGAGGTTGTAAATATGAAAGTTAAAGAAATTATAGAGTTTATTGAAACATTTGCCCCAAAAGATTTAGCTATTGAGGGGGATAATATTGGCTTACAGGTTGGAGATAATTTAGATAAAGACGTAAAAAAGTTGGGCATTGCCTTAGACCCATCACTATCTGTTATTAAAAAAGCAGAAAAAGAGGGAGTTGATTTTTTATTTACTCATCATCCATTATTAAAAGACCCAATAAGAAATTTCACTGGTGTTATTTATAAAAAATTAAAGATATTGATGGAAAATGATATAATCCTCTACTCTGCCCATACAAACTTAGACATCTGCAAAAATGGGCTGAATGATGCCTTAGCAGGACTTTATAATTTAGAAAACGCCCAACCTCTATATGATAATGGACTTGGAAGGATTGGGATTTTTAAAGGAAGTTTTGAGGAATTTTTAGATATAACTAAAAAATACATCCATAAAAACCCCATAGTTGTTAAAAGTAAAGAAGTAAAAGACAACTTTAAATTAGCTGTTTTATCTGGTTATGGGTTATCTCAATCATCTATAAAGTATGTTGCTGAAAGAGCTGATGTCTATCTCTCAGGGGATTTAACGCATCATTCAAAAATCTTAGCTGAGGAACTTGGTTTAGTTGTTGTTGATGCCACTCACTACTCAACCGAAATCTATGGATTGAAAAAATTTAAAGAGTTTTTATCTTCAAATTTAGATTTAGAGGTAATTAGTCTAGATTTTTGAACTCTTAATAAGGTAAGGTTATCAACACCTTTATTTATTATAATAATATTTAAAAAAGGTATAAAATGGTATAAAAAGTTTAAATTTAGAAATAGCCTTATAAGTAAAACTTAAATAGAGTAATATCGTAGATTTTTAAACTATATATAATTAAACCAAAATAAAATAAATTTGTATATATAAACCATTAAAGTTTAGTAAAATTTACCAAAATAAATTTAGTGTGAGAGTATGTCAATATTCCATGTGCTTGGAAAGAAGGGAACGATAGAGATACTATATAAAATTAAAGAAGGTGTAAATTCTTTCACAAGTATAAAAAATGCCTTAGATATGGAAGGATGTGGAGTAAGCACGAGAACGTTGGCAGAGAGATTAAACGAATTGGAAGATGAAAGTTTAATACAGAAGGATGGGAGCAAATACTATTTAACAAAAAAAGGCCAGGAAGCATTAGAAATTATAGAAAATATTATGAAATGGGAGGCAAAGTGGAAAGAGGCAAAGATTCCAAAGATTATAATAGGAATGCTTGGAGATAAAGAGAGGCAATAAAGAGGGATTAGGGGGATACAAATGAAGGTAATCACATTTTCAATTGCAAAGGGTGGAACTGGAAAAACAATTATTACTGCAAATGTTGCAGCAGCTTTGGCAAAGAGAGGCAAGAAAATTTTATTAATTGACGGAGACATTGGTTCAAAGTCATTATCTCATCTTCTAAATGTAAAATCAAACATATTTTTATCTGACATTATAGAAGAAAAACGCCCAATAAAAGACGCTATTATTAACACTCCAATTGAAAATATTGAGCTATTAACTGTTGGAAAATCACTTGCTGATTATTTAAAATTTGACATAAATATTTTAAAGAGATTTAAAGAGTTGGGGGATTACGATTATGTGTTTATAGACGCTCCATCTACATCAAGTGGTGTTGAGACATACTTAGCTTTAGGTCTCTCCGATTACTTTATCCCAGTTTTGGATTACACTGCATTTGGTCCAAGTTTGCAAGGGGCTATAAATACAATAGTTATTGGAACGAACTATTTAGAGAGCATACCTGCTGGATTTGTAATAAACAAAGCTGACGATTTGCCGGAGAGCGTAATTAATGACATTAAAAAAATATTGGGATTAGAGTGTATATCTATAATTCATAAAACCTCTCTTGTAGAGCAATCCTATGCAAAAAAGGAAATAGTTTATCTAACTTCCTCAGACAAGAGATTTGTTGGAGAAATTGACAGAATCGCTGATGCCTTAGAAAAGTTAAAAGAGGTGAAGGACAGAGATATTCCAAAGGTTATTGAGAAAATAAAAGAGAGCACTTTGTTATAAAAGGTGATAATTTATTTTTTGTAACCATTTTTCTCATTTTTATCATTATTAGCCATCATAACTTCTACAAATGTTTTTAAAATTTCCTTTTGCTCTTCTTCTGAGGGTATTTTAACGCCATACTTTTCTAATAACTCTTCATCTGCATTTAAAATGCAGTTGTTATTAGTTGTTTTTATCTCTTCATCAATATAATCTTTTATTAACTTTTCTTTTAATTTTGTAGCATTTCTTAAAAAACATCTGCTAATTTCTATTGCAAAAATTACAAAAAACGCCCCTAATATAGTCATTATTAACCTCTCTTTAATAAATATAGGTATTGCTGAAATGTAATCTTCTGCTGGCAAATGTAGATATACAATTCCTAAAATTGAACCATATAGGTGGTCTATCATCACCGACGAGAATGATAAAATTAAAGCTCCAACCACCATTTTTTTGTAATCTTTACTGAATAATAGGTCACTTATCTTTTCTCTAAAAATGAAGATAAGTAATAAGGCAAGAATTGAAAGGAATGGATGATAAAAAACTACTCTCCCGACATCTGTTGAGTAAAACATTAATAAGCCGATAATTAAAATTATAACTGAATATTTCCATTTCCCTTCGGATAATGCTCCGGCAGATATAACTGCTAATGTAGGGGGAATTAAAGAATAAATCCCGAAATAAAATGCTTTTGGATTTAAAAAAAAGTATATTAACGTTACCAATATAACTGCAAAAAATCCGTAAATTGGACCCAATAGAAGACCACATACGGATGATAAACTGGGATATGCATTTATTTTATGAGTTGAGCCCATCATCTGAAATTTAAGAAATGGGATGAATATAAAAATAAAAGCAACTGTTCCAACAAATATTAAAAGTAGAGCTTTTTGATCTTTTCTAAGAAATTTAAATATATTCATAACAATCCCTACAAGTACCTTAAAAAACTTGAATTTTAAGTGTTTGTTTTATAAATATATTTCTATTTTATTCTCAATCCTCTTAAATATATATCCAAATACTATAAAAAATTTTATCATTCTAAATTTTTACTCTAAAAGTTTAAAACTTTTTTAAGGTGTTATAAATGATTGATATCCTTAAAAATATAAAAGTAAAAAATGTAATGACAAAAAACGTAATAACTGCAAAAAAGGATGAGGGTGTTGTAGAGGCATTTGAAAAAATGTTAAAATATAAAATTAGCTCTCTACCCGTAATAGATGACGAAAATAGAGTTATTGGCATAGTAACAACAACAGATATCGGCTATAATTTAATAAGGGATAAATATACATTAGAGACAACAATAGGGGATGTGATGACAAAAGATGTAATTACAATATACGAGGATGCCGATATCTTAGAAGCAATTAAAAAAATGGACATAAATGGAAAGAAAGATGAGATTATTAATCAACTACCAGTAGTTGATAAAAATAATAAATTAGTTGGGATAATCTCAGATGGAGATATCATTAGAACTCTTTCAAAAATTATATAACAAACATACAATAAATGTTTAGCTATTTTTCGTCATTGCTAAATTTTATAAAGAATTTTAAAAGCATCACATAATACTGTATTTCAAAACAACAAAAAATAACGGTGATTTCATGTCAATAAATTATAAGAGAGTTATTGCAATGGTTGATGATGCTTTAAACCTTGTTGAGATTGTTGAAGAACATCCTTGCCCAAACGGTAGTGAGTGGGTTATCTATCAATACCAAAGAACCTCCCCCCTAATTCTATCAGCGTGGAGGGAAGGAAATAAACACCACTTCGTAACAAAAATTGGTAAAGAAAAATTAAATTTAGTTCCTTCACTATCAGCGGCAGGAATTGAAGAGGTTCGTATAGAGAATAATAAGGTTCATATTGTCTATGCTGGATTAGCTGGAGGAGGAGTAGGGGCTGAGCTAAGGAGAGGGGCTAAAAATGTCCTTGAAGTAAATATTTTAGATAAAGGAGGTGGCTCAAAGCTTGGAAGAGCAGAGGTTGTAACTCCAAAAATGGAAAAGGTTATTATCGGTATTGATGACACCGATACAAAAGAAGAAGGGGCTACTTGGGTCTTAGCACATGAGATTGGTTTAGAAGTTGAGAAAAATAACTTGGGCTATTATTTAGACCACACAATTGTTCAACTCTATCCTGGTAACCCAAACAAAACACAAAACTGTGTATCCATAGCTTTAAGCTTTGCTGTCTATCCAGAATATAAATACAAATTGGATAAATTCATTAAAAAATTATTAGAGGAGAGAAGTTTATCAGATGAAACGGCAATGGCTGTTTATTATGGCCTTTTCCCATCAAAGAGTATGAAATTGTTTGCATTAAAAGCTAAAAAAGAGATGGTTAAAATAGAAGAAGCTAAGTCAGTAGCTTTAAGAAATAACATAAAAATAATCCCAGTTAATGGTGAGGGAGGAGTAATAGGTGCTGTTGCCGCTTTGGGCTTAGCCGAGCATCACTCATTAGCCCCAAAGTTGTGTGAAGATATTAGATTATAATGTGGGACTATGGAGGGTAGAGAGTTTAAAATAGCCATTATTGGTCCAGAAAATGCTGGAAAATCATCAATAATGAATGCGTTGTTTGGGAAGTATGTTTCATTGGTCTCAGAAGTAGGTGGAACTACAAAAATGCCCATAAAAAGATACTGGGGAAAGTTGAAGATTGGGAGGACTAAGGAGGAGCCAGAATTTGTAAATTTAGTTTTTGTTGATTTGGGAGGTCTATATACAACAACTGACAAACAATCCCCAATTATGACACCAAAAGTTTTAGAAAAGACGTTTGAGGAGATTAACGATTCAGACATGGTTATACATGTGATTGATGGCGGTGTTGGGTTATTGAGGAGCTTTGAGAAACTTCACCACCTGCTAAAATTCAGATACCAAAAACCTATTATAGTGGTAATCAATAAATGTGATTTATTAAATGATAGTGATAAAGAAAATTTAAAGAATTATGTTGAAAAAAGGATAAAGAATAAGCCCATATTTGTATCAGCAAAAACTTTTGAAGGAATTCCTGAGTTATTGGATATAATTATCAAGTATTTGAAAAGGTGATGCAATGTTAGAAAAGTTAAAGAAGATTCTGAATAAAGGAAGGGGAAGTAATATTTCAGCACCTAATCCAGTATCTGTGGATGACTACTTAGAAGAAATTGAGGAAATCCCACTAACTCCAGTTGAAGAGGAGAAAGTAATTATAAAAGTTTGTAGTATTGAAGATGAAAAAGACGCTGTAAATGCCATAGTTATGGCTGAGGCAGGATATATCGTTATAGCAAAAACTCCCAACTTAGAGAAGGAGATTGACGATGAATTTATCGAAATCATCAGAAAGATGAGAAATGAGGTTGCAAAATTTGGAGGAATGCTATTGGCTTTAGGAGATGAGCATTTACTAATAACCCCAGGAAATGTTGTTATAGAAAAACTTATTAAAGAAAAGAAAGAACAAAGCAACGATACAAAAGAAAATAAAGAAATAACTGAAGAAAAAGAAGAAAATAGTGAATAAGAGCTTATATTTATTATTTTATCTTATCTACCTTTTTTAACGCAATTCTTTTTATTATTAAATGTGATACTATGAAAATCTTAGATGAAATTGTAAAAAATAGAAAAAAATTGGTTGAGATAGAAAAGAGAAAAGATATAATCAAAAACTTAAGGAGTTTTATTGATGAATTGAATATAGATGTAGAAAAAAAGAAAAAATTTGGACTATCAAAAGCAATTAAAAGAGCTAAAGAAATAAAAAATCCAATAATTACAGAGATTAAGCCATCTTCTCCATCAAAAGGTAGCATAAGAGAAATAACCCTTGAAGATGTAAAAAATATTGCCAAAGAAATGGTAGAAGGTGGAGCAACCGCTTTATCTATCTTAACAGAACCAAAATACTTCAATGGAAGTTATCATAATTTAATCGTTGCAAGAGAATTTGACATCCCAATATTGATGAAAGATTTTATTGTCGATTTTTATCAAATCGACATAGCAAGTGAAATAGGAGCTAATGCAGTGTTATTAATTGTATCTACACTTAAAGATGATGTTGGAGAGTTTTTAGATTATGCCAGAGAAAATGATTTGGAGTGTTTGGTTGAAACGCATAGTGAAGATGAGATAGAAATTGCCTTAGATGCTGGGGCTAAAATTATAGGCATAAATAATAGAGATTTAAAAACTTTAAAAATTGATTTATCTACCACCGAAAAATTAGCTCCATTAATTCCAAAAAATAAGATAAAGATTGGTGAAAGTGGAATTTATACAAAAGAACAGTTAAATTATATTTTAAAATTCACTGATGCCGCTTTAATTGGCTCTTCAATTATGGAAAGTGAAAATATAAGAGAAAAGGTTAAAGAGCTTGCAATGAGATAAATTATTTAAGTCCTAAGCATCTATTCAACTTATCATAAAAGCTCCGCCCTTTTACAAAATAAGCATAACTATCTGACTTTTCAAAAATTAATTCATCATCTTTATTAATTTCATATTCAACACTTCCATCAATAACCAATAAAGCAGGTTTTTCCAATTTAAGTTTTAACTTAATTTTATTTGAACCAGAAACTACTAAAGGTCTTGAAGATAATTTAAATGGGCATATTGGGGATATTATAAAGCAATCAACGTTTGGCTCTACTATAGGCCCTCCAGCACTTAGAGAATAGGCAGTTGAACCCGTAGGTGTTGAGATAATTATTCCATCAGCCCTAACATTTTCAACAAGCGTATCATTAATATATACATCAAATTCTAAAATCTTTGCAGGATTTTTTGTAATAACAACCATCTCGTTTAATGCAGAGGGCGTTTTTATAACCTTATTACCTTTTATTATTTTACAAGATAACTTACTTCTCTTTTCTATTTCGTACTCTCCTTTAACAACTTTGTCAATTATTTCAAAAATCTCATCCTTATAAAACTCAGATAAAAATCCAACTTTTCCCATATTTACTGCTATTATTGGTATTGCCTCTCCATCAACTAATCTTGAAGCCCTAAGTATTGTCCCATCTCCTCCAATAGCGATAATATGAGAGATTGTTGAAATATCAAACTTATCCCCACCAACCTTATCTTCTAAAAAGTCCTCAACGCAGAAGGGGATATTTTTATCTCTCAGATATTTACAAACCTTCATTGTTAAGTTAATTGCCTCTTCTTTATCTTCCCTAACAACTATTCCAAATTTTACCGGCTTTATTATCCATCTATTGCCAAATAGGGCTATAAGCTTTTTATGCAAATATTTATTACTAACAATTAAAGACGTCCTTTCCATTAAATGCAATTTCATATTTAATGGTTTTCCATTTTTGTTTGTTATAATTGCATTCCCCTCTCTGCAAATAACATAAGCCCCGGCTATATCGCAGAGTCGAGAGTTTTCATTTACATTTATATATGCATCCAATGCCCCACTGACAACATAACACATCTCCAAAGCCATAGAGCCAAATAATCTAACTCTCCTAACTTTTCTTTCCTTTAAAAATTCCAATAAATCATTAGATAGCCCATAAACAAATAATCCAACAGATGCCTCTTTTAAATCTTTTATATTCTTTGTTTCTATTCTAATTTTTTCTCCATCTCTTTCTAAAAAGCCCCCTTCCCCTTTAATGGCATAATATAAATCTCCCGTAGCTAAATTTTTTACAATTCCAACATATAAGTCATTTATTGTATATTTGTTGGCTATAAAATTTTTAATCCAATCTATGTTGTTAATATTTTCCCTAATTAACTTTTTATCCTCTCCTTTAATTTTTGCCACAGCTATTGAAGTTGAATATAGGGGGATAGATTTTAAAGCGTTGTATGTTCCATCTATGGGGTCTAAGATAAAGATATAATCTAAATCATTACCCACAACTTTTAAACCAATCTCTTCACTTATTAAAATTCCCCCACCAAACTTTTCCAACATATTTATTGCTATATTTTCAGCAATTACATCGATTCTTTTTGTTGGTGTTCCATCAGCCCCTATTTTAACCACTTCATCTGCCTTTTCCCAACCAATTAGGGGTTTTATCTTTCTGTCAATTTCATCAATAACCTTCATTGCAATTTTAAAGCCATCCATAATTACCACACAAAACATTTAAATAAATATTATAGCTAAATAGAATTTTTAAGTTAAGGATTATAAAAAATTAAGGTGAGGGTATGGCAATTAGGGTTAGTGATATTTTAGATAAACCAATATATACAACAACAGCCATATACGTTGGGAAGGTCTATGACGCGATGCTCGATTTGAAGAAGGGAGTAATTAGTGGCTTAATCGTCTCTGATATTCAAAATGGATGTTTAAAAGATTATGTTACCGACCCTTCTAAGAAGGTTGTTCTACCATTCAACTTAATAACTGCGATTGGAAATATAATATTGGTTAAACCTCCTGCAGATTCCGGCTATGGATTTTTAAAGAAATAATTATTAATCAAAGTTTATTTTAAATTAAATATTATTTTAAAAAATAAAAATTTATTTTATTGTTTTTTAGGAGGGATAATTAATGCTCAAAATTGGTATTGTCGGTTGTGGAGCTATTGGTAGTTTTATAACAAAAAAGGTTGTAGATGGGACTATAAAAAATGCTAAAATCTCTGCCATCTATGATAGAAATTCAGATAAAGCTGAAAAACTGTCTAAGATGAATAAAGCCAAAATATGCAGTAGTGTTGATGAGTTGGTTAAAGAGGATTTGGACTTAGTTGTTGAAGCGGCATCAATTAGGGCAGTTGAGGAGGTTGCTGAAAAGTCATTAAAAAATAAAAAAGACGTTTTAATAATGAGTGTTGGTGCATTGGCAGATAAGAATTTATTTTTAAAGCTTCAAAATTTGGCTAAAAGTGTAGGAAGAAAAATTTATCTTCCATCGGGGGCTATTGGTGGATTAGATGCAGTAAAAGCTATGAGGTTAGGAAAAATAGAGGAAGTTATTTTAAAAACTACCAAACCAGTTAATGCCTTAGAAGATGCTTTAAAAAATCTTGGTTATAATACAGAAGATATAAAAGAGCCAGTTGTTGTATTTGAAGGGGATGTTTTTAAAGCTATAAAGGAATTTCCAGCAAATATAAATGTTTCAGTAACTTTATCAATAGCGGCAGAGTTTCCAGCAAAAGTTATGATTGTTGCAGACCCCAAGGCAAAATTAAACAGACATGAAGTAATTGTTAAAAGCTCCATAGGAAAATTAAAGGTCTGTGTTGAAAATGTTCCATTTGAAGAAAATCCAAAAACATCTGCATTAGCGGCATATTCTGCTGTTAGGTTAATTAGAGATTTGGCTGAGTCAGTAAAGGTTGGAACTTAAAAGCTTTAAATTAAAATAACAATTGTGATGTTTATGGAAAATATTGAAAAATATACAATTATTGATTTAGATGCCTTAGATGATTTTATAAAAAATATTAAATGCCCTAATTGTTCTTATAAGTTTAAATGTGTTGGAGATAGAGTTATTTGCCCAAAATGCAAAAGAATTATAAATTTAAATGAAAAGTAGTGAAATCATGCATCCAACTAAACTATTAAAAGGAACCAAATCAAAACTCTTAGAAGGTAAAAAGATATTGGTTGCTGTAACTTCATCAATAGCGGCTATTGAAACACCAAAGTTAATGAGAGAGTTAATAAGGCATGGAGCAGAGGTTTATTGCATCATTACAGAAGAGACAAAAAAAATTATTGGCAAAGAGGCATTAAAATTTGGTTGTGGAAATGAAGTTTATGAAGAAATAACTGGGGATATTGAACACATCCTCTTATACAATGAGTGCGACTGCCTCTTAATATATCCAGCAACTGCTAATATAATTTCAAAAATAAACTTGGGAATTGCAGATAATATTGTAAATACCACAGCTTTAATGTTTTTTGAAAATAAACCAATATTTATTGTTCCAGCAATGCATGAAAATATGTTCAATGCCATTAAAAAACACATAGACGAGCTTAAAGAAAAGGATAAAATTTATATCATACCTCCAAGATTTGAAGAAGGAAAGGCAAAGGTTGCAAGTGTTGAGGATGTAGTTAAGACAGTTATTGAAAAAATTGGAAACAACTTAAAAAAAGAAGGAAATAGGGTTTTAATATTGAATGGTGGAACTGTTGAGTTTATAGATAAGGTTAGAGTTATAACTAACTTATCATCTGGAAAAATGGGCGTTGCATTAGCTGAGGCATTTTGTAAAAAGGGCTTTTATGTTGAAGTTGTAACAGCAATGGGTTTAGAACCCCCTTATTATATAAAAAATCATAAGGTTTTAACAGCTGAGGAGATGCTAAATAAAGCTATTGAATTGGCTAAGGACTTTGACATTATTATTTCATCAGCGGCAATATCCGATTTTACAGTTGAGAGTTTTGAAGGAAAGCTGAGTTCTGAAAAAGAGCCGATATTAAAGTTAAAGAAAAACCCAAAGGTTTTAGAAGAATTGAGGAAGGTTTATAAGGATAAAATAATCATTGGATTTAAAGCAGAATACAACTTAGATGAGGAAGAGCTTATAAATAGGGCTAAGGAGAGATTAAATAAGTATAACTTAAATATGATTATTGCCAACGATTTAAGTAAGCATTACTTTGGAGATGATTATATAGAAGTTTATATTATAACAAAGTCAGAAGTTGAAAAGATTTCTGGCTCCAAGAAAGAAGTTGCTGAAAAGATTGTAGAAAAAGTTAAAAAGCTAAAACCTTAGTTCAAAATTGGAGGTTTGGTGGTTATGGAACTTAACCCATTAATTATTGGTGTTATAGGAATTTTTGTATTTATGGCATGTGTTGTTGCTATTCTATATTACAATCTTAGTAAGATAGACAAAGAGACATCCTAATTTTTAATAGATTTTAGAATTTTTATCCTTTTAAAGTAGAGTGTTATTAGTATTCCAACCAATAGTATTCCTAATAGAATGATTCCAATAAATAACATCACAAACTTAGAAGGTTTTAATGGATTTTGTAATTGATATAGGATAGATGTCCCAGCAGTTAGTAATATATTGGTTATTACGGTTATAGTAATATCTCTAACACTTTCACATAATAATTTGTGTTTTTCATAGTTGGAGAGTTGGCTAACTTCTCTAAAAAACATCCCAAACAATATCCAAATAATAAATAAAAATATTGGAATTATACAAAATACATAACCGGCAACTAAGCTATTATCAATATAAAAGAACAAAGCATAAAGAACTACTGCCAACATTAGAGTAAAGCCACAATTTATAAATGTATTGATAATTCTCAAGATAAATGAAGCATGAGCTTTATGTTCATTAACCATAATCATCAACTTTTTTATTTAGCAGATTTACCTAAAAAATTATAAATAATTTTATGAACTCTTAAAATGTAGTTTAGTATTGTGTCAATAAACTAACAAGAAAGATTAGAAATATAAACACTTAAAAAGTATTGTTTTTATAGTAATAATATAGGAAATTTTAGGTGAAATCATGAGCAAAAGAGAAGAGACAGGATTAGCTACAAGTGCAGGATTAGTAAGATATATGGATGAAACATTCTCAAAAGTTAAAGTTAAACCGGAGCATGTTATAGGATTTACAGTAGCATTTATAATAATTGAAGCAATTTTAACATACGGGAGATTTTTATAATTATCTACCTAAAAATAGCCGCTCTCCCAACCATTCTGGCAATCCACTACTAACAATTTTCTCATAAGCTTTTTTAATATCATATTCAACTCTGATAATTTCTATTTTAAAACTTTTTTCATCAAATATACAATAACTTGCCTTGTTTATCCCATCTCTTGGCTGTCCTACACTTCCAGGATTTATTAAATATTTTTTATCATCCTCTAATGATATTTTTCCCTCATGCAACAACAAATTCCCTTCCTCAGAATTTACAAAAGGTATGTGAGAATGTCCAACAAATATTAAATCTCCACAATCAAATACCTCATTAGTATAATCAGGATATAGATACTCCCAAATCTCAGGATATTTAGGATTTGCATGTGAAAAAATGACTTTTTTACCTTTTATCTTTTCTTCAATAATTAAAGGTAAAGAATCCAAAAATTTGAGATTCTCAGGTTTTATAACCTTTTTAGTCCATAGTATTGCAATAGCTCCCAATTCATTAAAGAAATCTAAGCTTTCTTTTCCTAAAACACCATAATCGTGATTCCCAACTACACTTAAACAATTGAGCTTTTTTATTATCTCAATACATTCATTTGGATTTGCACCATAACCAATAATATCCCCTAAGCAAACAATATTTTTAATGTTTCTATTCTTTATATCCTTTAAAACTGCCTCTAATGCCTCTAAGTTGGAGTGTATGTCGCTTATTATAGCAATCATTAATTCCACCAGGGTAATT
>Ga0256838_1001112_pt1 | contig 13518 bp, 18 predicted proteins | sample 4571419metaG_FD_185978 | JGI IMG/M metagenome (GOLD analysis project Ga0256838, IMG submission 185978) | Hydrothermal vent microbial communities from Guaymas Basin, Mexico - 4571-419 | ecosystem: Environmental > Aquatic > Marine > Hydrothermal vents | place: Mexico: Guaymas Basin | collected...
CTTTTTTCTGAATTATTTTATCAGCTTTTTTAGATCCGTCAACAATACATAATCCAGTACTATCTAATTGTATACTAAACATAATTAAACCTCACTATCGTTAATTACAGTTTGTTTTACCATTGATAAAACACTGTTAGAGTAAAAAACACCAGATAAACGAGTTTCTTGACTATAAGATTTAAACTCTTTAATAAAGTTTGATCTCAACTTTGAAGGAACCTCTTCATTAATATATTCCATAACGTCTTGCATATCTAACCCTTTGCGTATATAATACGTCTTTATTAAATTTATTTAAAATCAATAAGATATTAAATAGTTATATGTAATAAGACTAGCCTTAACTTTATTAAACATTTTTAAAGTTTATCCACATTAAATTAACACTTAACAAAGGTAAGATATATTTAAACCATAGCATGGAGGCTATCATATGAAAATGTTTATAATTATATATATATCTTTTAGTATTTTAAATGCAAGTCAAGTTAAGTTAAAACAATATAATATTTCCTCAAATTTAATAAAAATTAAAAAAGAAGAAAGGTCCATAAATAAAGGACTAGCTTTAGATATTAAAACAGATAAGGACAGCCATTTTAATTATATATTAGGATATGAAGGAAGCGTACCAATATTTAGTGAAATAATAGAAGAAGATATAAATAAAAAGAAGAACTACTACATTGGTTTTAAATATAATTTTTAAAACAATTTTAAATTTAAGCTTACTTTAAGAATATTTCTATTATAATGCGTTCAACAAAAAAATTAAACAGGAGAATTTAGATTATGAAAAAAATATATCAACCGCAATATCATTATCAACCGATTGGGTGTTCTCCCTGTGGTGCAGATTGCTAAGGCAATTTAAATCACTATGATTCTTTAAAGGGAATCTGGAGGACGAGTTGAAAAACTTTTTCTCTGGGTTCCCTTTTTTTTTGCTTAATTTTTTGTAAATTAATGCTTTGGCAAGTTGTTTTTACAACATTTTAGAAATGTCTACTGAAAGACTTTGTTTCAAATAAGTTCATTTATGTAAACTCTGAGTTTATATTTTAATAAATATAGAAACCAGCTATGCTGAGTTTGCTTAATCCATTGGAGGGTTATATTATGAGAAATTTTACTACTTATCAACATTATCATTATCAACCTATGCAGCCGCAGCCCAGCACTGGGAGAACTCTCATGTGACAATTTTTAGTCACATAACCCGACAAAACTATGTTTTGTAAGGGGGGAAAAGAGAGAGTTTTCTAAAGGCTCACAATCTCTTTTCTTCCCTTTTTTTATGTCAAATTTTTAGTTAAGTATTAATTTATTAAGAGCTATGTTTCGCCTTTATTGGTATGGTTTGAAGATTATGTAGTTCTTTTCGATTAATTAAATGTTGAGGTGTGAGCAAACTGGTATAGCTAGTAGGTTTTGATCCTGCCGTTTGAAAAAACACTGTAGGTTCGAGCCCTACCACCTCAGCCAAAGAGTCATTGATAGACTTAAAAAGTAAAAATGGAGATCTTTCCTAACAGCCGGCTGTAACCCGGTGGTCTTTTAATAAAGTTGGGGTAGTATTGAGGCAAGGGGTGCAAGTCCCTGGGTCTCCACCAAAAATATATGGGTATAGTAAAATGGCATTACGCGGCTTTTGGGAAGCTGTAGTCTCAGTTCGATTCTGAGTACCCGTACCAAAATAAAAGGATTCCTTTCCCGTTACCGGTCTGTAAAACCGGCGTCTAAAAAACAATGGGTTGGCATTAGGACAGGAGGTTCAAATCCTCGGGGATCCACCAAATATGGGTATAGTAAAATGGCATTACGCGGCTTTTGGGAAGCTGTAGTCTCAGTTCGATTCTGAGTACCCGTACCAATATTGCCCTTTCGTCTAAAGGCAGGACAGATCACTTTGAATGATCTAATCCAGGTTCGAATCCTGGAAGGGCATGATTAGCAAATATTATTCACTTTCTCGTAGTGCTAATTGTAAGTAATTCTTAAAGTTAAGAATGAAACTAAGAAATAATAATCTGGGTGTCTAGTCTCGTAATGGTAGCGAGGGAAAGGTTCAAATCCTTTATCTTGCACAAATATGTTCGATTAGTATAGCGGTAATGCAGGGGCCATTTGTGTCCTTTAGATCAGTTCGAATCTGATATCGTACAAAAACTAATATTTTATCTTACGGGATAAATTAATTGATATGTTCGTCTAGTGTCTAGGACGCCAACATTAAAATCAGGCTACATAGAGTTAAATTCTCTATATGTATCGAGTTAGTTTATCGGAGTGTAACGGGAAAGGATTACCGTGCCGCCTTGGAAGCGGGAATATGTTGGTTCGAGTCCAACCTCTCCGACCAGTAATATATATGGCGTAATTATCTTAATTGGTTAAAGTATCGGCCTGTGAAGCTGAGTACCTGGGTTCAATCCCCAGATTTCGCCCCAAAAAAAAGAGTTAAAAATAAATTTTCAATTATGGACCAGTTCATAAAAAGTAAAGTACTATACCTATGTTGGTGTAAATATTGAGCACAATTCGGGAAACTGAATAGGTATATATAGTGGAATTGGTCTTAGTACCAGCAAGTTATATTTCATAGGATTACGATATAAGAAAAACTGAATAAAAGTTCAAAAGGTTTCGTAGCTTAGTAGAGTTTGAACATACGGTCTATATAGAAAATTTAAAGTCAATATATTAACTATAAATGTATAATTTAACCATTAATAGATAATATAAGATCTATATCACATGATATAAAAGTTATATCGTCCATTAAGTTTTTATTGGAAGATTTAATGGGCTGTATTCGGTAGCAGCGGTGTCAAAAAGAAAGCCGTCTAAGGTTGAAAGGCCTTTGATTTATTTATTAAGAAGAAGGACGAAATAAGTGCACCTCTATTTTGGAATATTCTTAAAATAATAAAATCATTAAATATCTATGTGGCGTTTCGCATAATGGAAATGCACCAGATTGTGGTTCTGGCACGAGGGGTTCGATTCCCCACGTCACCCCAAATGTGTAAGATTAGCTCAGTGGTAGAGCGCAGGTCAGCAGGACCTCGAGGACAAAGGTTCAATTCCTTTATCTTACAATGATCAACAATAATTATATACTTTCTCGTAGTGTTGATTGTAAGTAGTTCGCTTTATGTAGCTTCTAAGGCTGTAAAGTAAATGAAACTAAATTATAATTTTATTACCACTAAATAACCTTTGTTTTAAAGCGTATTTAAGGGTGATTAATGAAGAAAAATAAATAAAATTGCGTATAAAATTGCGTATAAAATTGTGACTATATTTATTTACCCTTATGGTATAAGTTAAGTCTAAAAAAAGCCTTATTTACCCTTATAGTATAAGTTATATATATTTGTATATAAACCTATAAAGTAGAGTTAATTACAAAATAATCAAATTAAAATCCAAAAAAGGAGGGATTTCATGGTAGGAAGAGTTGAATGTTATATTCATAGTGATAATAGTAGCGAAAATAAAGGCGGTGCAATAATTAAGTTATCTTGCGATACAGATTTTGCAGCAAGAACAGACGAGTTTATTTCTTTTTCAAAAGAATTAGCAAAATTAGCATATGGATCAGGTAAGGAAGATTTTATTTCTATTTGTGAAATCTTTCCACAAATTAAAACATGGTTTATTGCTTTAAAAGCTGAACTTCATGAGAATATTGAAGTTATTGAAATTAAGATTATGAAACTTTAGTTTATTCTTACGTGTGAATGCATACTTATACTCTGCATTCACTAAAAAAGAGGAATTTAAAATGAGAGATTTAAATATTGTTAAGAACTTTACTAGAGAGATAAATCTCAGAACAAAAGTTGTTAAAAGCAAAAAAGTTTATTCTAGAAAAATTAAACATTCTAAGAATTATTAAATAGGAAAGCATAGCTCAGTCTGGTAGAGTGCCTAGAGTGGATCTAGGAAGTCCTTGGTTCGAATCCAAGTGTTTTGTCTTATCCTAAAGATATAGTGTTATCGTACGAAATATTATATCTTGGGCGCGTGAATTTAAATACTAAAAGTTGGTCCATATTGAATAGAGGATATTTTCGTATTGAAATCTAAAATTCTACCTGTTTGGTGTTTTGTTACAAAATTCTTTTATACCCTTCCAATATATAGAAAAATCTTTTAGATCAACATATTAATTTATTTTAAAACTCATAACACCACGATCATTTATATACCTCTCATGAACATAGCCTACAGGATTACATAACATTCTAGTTCCTTCATATATTATATCTATAGGTGAGTGAATATGCCCATAAACCCAAACTTTTATATTGTTATTATTTTTAATAAAATGTGCCCCATTAAAAGAGAAGAAACCATTACTTACTTGACCTTTAAATGCTGGACTTAAAAACTTATCTTCTGCTATCGGACATATATGAGTAAATACAACGTCCGCTTCTTTAACAACCTTTCTCAACTTAGATAGCTGCCATAAAAACATTTTTCGAATAGTCTGAGTAATTGACATTGCGTCAGGCATATATTCATACGCATAGTTTTCTAATTCAAAATAGAATTTTTTATTATCCATGCTTTCATTAACAACTTTTCTATAATAATATCCGTCATACCACATAGCAGTACCACCAAACTTGATACCTTCTATTTCTAAAATATCACCATTAAAGAAATGAATTCCAAGATCATTTAAAGAATTTACAGATTCCATTAATTTATAATATTTATCTCTAGTTTTCATAAGATTATCTCGTTCTGTATAAAGATCATGATTTCCTGGAATATAAAGTATAAAATCATAATTAAACAAAGATTTAATTTTTTTAAGAAAATATACTACACGGTGAAGTTTATCTGATAAATCTCCAGAAATGATTAAAATATTAGAGTTTTTATTCATAAATAATTTATTCATAAACTTTAACTCTTCTGGAGATTCATTTGTTTTATCTGATAGAGTTTCTTCTTCATGAATATCACTAATGTAGTCTATATTCATTATATATCTAACCCAGCTTCTGAAGGTATATCAATTCCAACAATTTTTTTAATACTCTCCTTCCATTTTATCTTAGGATTATCTTTAAATTCACTGTAAATAGATAAAATATTCTTATCTGATTGATTATTTAAATATTCAGATAGGTAAGATTTCATATCTCTAGAAAATTCAGTTAAATCTATTCTAGTGTCAGGTTGATTCATTTTACCAATCCAAATGGAATCTGTAATATAAGGCATTATTTTATTTACAAAAACCCTCGTAACCTCAAGTCTATTATCAAGAAGAGGTTCCGCACTTACACTTGTAAAATAGCCTCTATCAAAAGCTAATTGTAAAGATCTAAGGCGTTCGTCAAAGGAAGAAGCACCAGGTTCCCAAAAAGATAAAATATTGTCGTCAGAACTTCCAATAGTAAACCTAAATAAAATTTGTTCCTTGAATTCTGATAAATGAGAAGTTAAATAATCTATAACCATAAAAGAAGGTTTTGTTACTATTAAAACGTCATTACCAGGGGACAATAGATTTTTTAAAACTTGTGTAGCTTCCTTATAATTAGACGAAGTAATATCATGAGAAGTAGGAAACATTGTCGTTCCGGTTCTTTTCCCAAAAGTTCTGTTTAACATATCTTCATTTATTCGTTCATTAGACCATTCTACACCGCTTTTATCATTCTTTTCATAGGAAGCTCTGGAATAACAGTATCTACAGTTATTAGAGCAACCGACAGTCATATTAAGACTATGTTTAGCCCATTCTTTTGTTCCGAATACTTTCTTACTCATGATAGTCACCTATATAATTTGTTTTTATATTATATAAACTATAAGCTTAATGTAAGCTTATAAATGTTATTTTAAGTAAGAAATAATATAATTGTATGTATCTAAGAAATATTCATATTCTTTCAGTGAAATTTCAAAATCATTTTTATGAGCTATATGATTTCTAATTTGAACTGTATTCCAAAGAGCATTAATCAAAAACATATTTTTCTGATTTTTTTCTTGGAAGTATTTAACCTTTCCTCCAAACGTTAAATTATTATCCATTTTTTTATATTTTAGAAGTAATCTTTTTTCTATATCTTTTGATTTATCTAATATTTCCATTTGTTTATTTTTAGCAATTGCCATTGTAATTCTCCTTTTCTAGTTTAAGTTGAATAGTTTATCAAAAAGTATCGATAATAAAAGCAATATTTAAGAAATAAGTGGATAAACTTTTACTAGAGAAGGATAAATTTTGAGAAAACTAAAATTAAGATTACCAACAACTATATATCAACGCCCAGGATCATACACAATTCATAATGAAGATTTTATAATTACTCCAGAATATATCAAAAGAGAGAGCTTATCTAGAAATGTTCGAAGATATGCTTATTATGCTATCTTGAGAATATCTTCATTACCTGATAGTGTTAAATTATTATTAAAAAATGAAAAAGCTTCTTTTTTAGTAAAAAGTGACTCTATCTTTGGAGATTATTTAAAGGTAAAAATTGAAAGAAAGTTAAATCCAAGATATAAACCGGCAGTAGAAAGTAAATGGTATACACAAGATTTTATGGAATATAACTAGGAGTTCAAAATGAGTACATTAAAAAGATATGGAATTAGAACAAATACTGGAACTTTATTACGAGATTCAGTTATAAACTGATACAAAAATTAATGTAGAATATGAAGATTAAATTGGAGAAGAAGTTTATGAACCAACAACAGAATCAGCTATTCTACGTAAAATAAAGACGGAGATATAAATGAAATTTAAATCCAAAAAAATAAACTTTAATTATATTAAAGCTATAAAATATGCAGAATCAATAAAAGAATATAGAACGCATTATATTGACGAGGATTCAAAGAATGTTGTTTTTGAGTTTGATCAAGGTAACGACGAATCCCAATGTTTTGTATATAATATACTTGAAAACAAATGGGAAAAATCTTCATTTATAACAGACGAAGACTTTGATCAAATTGAATTTGAATTAGCAAATAGATCTTTTAGAAGTAAAAGGTCTCATAACTTAGAATTAAAAACAATAACAATTGAATGCTCTTCAATTATTCACGGATTAGCACAGTATATAGGCTATATGCTAGATTACTGGACTCTACCAAATAATATGAAATTATTAATAAGAGAGACTAAAAATTGGAAGAATGATTTCAATAAATTTGAAGTTTGGAAAAAGAATTTATTTCAACTTAAAGTTTTTAAAAAATCAATTAAATATAAACGTTGGACAGAAGAAGGTGATCGAATTTTTAAAAAAGCAAAAAGAATGTCAAAAAATAGTGAAAAAATAATTTTAAAAAAGGATATTTAATGGGTTTTAGAAATAGATCTTTTAGAAGAAAAGAGCCTAGTAAAAAAGAGATTAAAGCTCGTCAGAAGATTAGACAAGAAGAATCAGAAAAAGCATTTACTCATATTATAGAGTTTGCGTCAGAATTTGAAGAAAAGTTTGAATTATTAAAGATTTATAATGAAGGGACAGCCGATTTTTTCAGTGAAGTTGAGTTTGAAACAAATAAAATACATGTCATTAGAGGCAATAATGGGCAAGGTAAATCAACTCTACTAAAGAATATAGCAAATTCGTTAGCTTTAAATGTTTTAAGTTCTGTAAAGAATAGAATGAAGGTTGTTTCAAATAATAAAGAACTGGCTAATCTTCTAAATCCTTCTTTAGAATATTCACCATATAAACTAAAAGAAGATTCCATTTTTGGAAAGGATCTTAATTCAAATTTATCAAATCAAAAAAGTAATATTACTATATATTGTGATTTTAGTATATCTTTTTTTAGAGAATCAAGCTCAAATTTAGCTTCAGATATCGTTCAAGATTATGACAATCACAGCAATGGAGAAAGAAAAATAAAAGGTATAAATGATATACTAGGAATGATAAAGTTTATATCAACTATCTCAGAAGTAAAAAGAGGTATAAATTTATCTATTATAATGGACGAGCCTGAATCAGGATTAAGTACGGAGATACAAGAAGAATTTTATAAGAAACTTAAACGATATATAAATAAATTCATAAAAGATAATAAAATTACATTAACGTTTATTATTGCTTCTCATAGTTTAATATGGAGAAATGAAAAAGTAATCGCTATTCATGATATTAATGAATTTAAAAAAAATGAAAGAAAAAAAGAACATAAATCAGTATTTATATAAAAGGAAATGAAATGAAAAATAAAATTACAATAATATCAGGTGATATAGCCACAGGTAAAACAACGTTAGGACTTGAACTTGCCATGTCAAAAGTTTCTTACTCTCATAATAATATTATATATGTAAAGCCAGAAACACATATTACAGGAAATATGGAAGTAGGCTTCTTGCCTCAATCTAAAGAAGATAAAGATATGGCATTTCATTTAACAACAAATAGATTATTAAACTATATTCAAGTTGATATGAATATGAAAGTACCTATTAAAAAAGCTTTCAATTTATCTTATACAGATTTATATTCTATTTGCTATACAAAAGATATAGATTCAGCTGTCATTGTAATTGACGAAATTCAATTAATTTCAGATATAAAATCTACATTACAAATTACGAGATTATTAGATTCAAAGGCTAAATTAATTTTAATCGGAGATATAAATCAAAGTCAGGAAAATTATAATGTGCTAACTGCATTACTTGAAGATAAAATAGAAGGCGCTAGTTATATTGAACTAAAAAAGAAAATAAGAAGAAAAAGATCAGATTTAGCTTTTTCATTTGAGGATTAGAGAGGTATAATTTCTCTATTCCTTCTCATTAAAGTTAAACCCTTCTAATAAATTAGAATTGTAATATCTTTTATCATTTGTAATATCTTTAGTTACCCAATTTGGAATATCAAATATTTCATTTTCACTATCTAACTCTATCTCTGCTACAATAAGTCCTTCATTATTATTGTCAAATACGTCAATTTCCCAAGTATGATTACTTATAGGTAAAAGATATCTAGTTTTTTGAATACGTTTAGAGCATAAAGTATTTAACATTTTATATGCGTCTTCATATGGTATTTCATACTCAAACTCAGCTCTAGAGCAGCCAATGTTAGCACCTTTAATAGTAAGGAATCCCTTCTTATCAGCTAATCTAACTCGAACAACGGTTTTTTCTTCAGTTTGAGCAATGTAACCTTGTTGGATCTTAATCCCATTATTAAAAATCTCTGAATTATAAGCAATTAACTTTTCCCTATCTATTAAAAATTTTTTTTCAATTTCAATACCCATGTGTAAACTCCTTTATATATATATTATATCTCATAATCCCCTTAAATCAAAGTTAACGAGCTTTATTTAATTTAGTATTATGTATACTATCTTCATAACTACTCACAGCAAAAACAATAATAGAAAAGAAAATAAAGATTCAACCTTTATCAATGAAATTGGTAATTGAAGATATAAGTTCTCCATTAGTTAAATTAAGGTTTTGAATTAAAAACAAAATAATTTACCTCCTTTTTATAAAATTATAGCGAAAGTTAAGCTTACTTTAGATATTCTTTTACCCGAAACTCAGAAATAAAGCTGCTAGATTTATCTTGCAGTAGTTCACACAAGGATAATAATATGTATGATAATTTTATAAAATTAAGAAAACTTAATAATAATCTAAGCTCAGAAATTGAAATATTGCATAAAAAATTAGTTTCTATTGATACAGGTTTTAAAATAATTGTTAAAGCTGGTTCAGAAGGAATAGTATCAGATTATCCAATTTGTACTATCCAAATTATAAATTTAAATAGACCTATAGCAACTTATGAAATAGGATCTGAACTAAAATTACACCTAAGCTATTTTGATTATAATGAGTTAAATTCAAATGGAGAACAAGAAAATGTAAAAAATAGGATTAAGCAAATAGAAAATATTCTAAAAAATAGCTTAAAGTCTACAAGATTAATATCTTATCCTCAATATATAGAGTTAGATATCAATATACTTTATCTTGAAGATCTTGAATTGAAAGAAAAGCATGGATTTGAAACATTAGAAATAGAAAATCTAGAAGAAAATTGTTTTTATTATGGAGATTGTAGAAATTCAGATTTAGCTTTTTGGAAAAATAAACAATTTTATTATATTAGAACAAAGTTTCAAGATAAGTATGTTGAAAGTATAAATCATATAAATAAAGAAGAAAGTGAAATAATAGACGTCTTTAGACCATTATCAAAAGTAGAGAATGTTCCAGATTCAATAAAGATATTCATTCTAAAAAGGCTTTAAAAATGAATGAGAATAATCATGCTTCTTATAAAAAAATAAAGATTGAAACATAAAGGAGAAAGAGTTTTTAATATAAAACCAGTTTAAGGCACCTAAGAGGGAAGTTTCATATTCTGGAATCTCTTTATTAATGCAACTAAGTACTTTGAATCAGAGGGCCTCTTAAAAGAGATCTGAAGAGGGTTTTCACCAACAGTTTCTTTAAGCTTCTTAGTTAAGTACTTATTCATAAACTTAAAGAAACTAAAGCTTCTTCAACTTCAATTTCCCATAAATCGTCTTGAATAGAAGGATATGCTTTATTTGCCCATTCTAATACTTGAGAATCTGTTTGTTCTGGGATTAATCTTTTTAAAATTGCTTTTAGCTGCTTTCTTCTAAATTTTGACTCATTTTCACCTTCTGGACAAGAAAGTAAATCAACTTCTAATTCAGCTCTTTTATGAGCAGCATTTTCGAAATCTTCAGAATAAAAACCAGCGTTAATAGATTCTTCTTCATTAAAAAGAAATTCTGTAGATCTATCTCTCTCTTCAATGACTTTGAATTTAAAGTATTCATTTTGGATTTGAACAAATGTATATAAATACTCAACTCCAATATATTCAGTAAGGTAAAACTCTCGCTTACGACCATTTACTGCATGCTTTTTAGACTCCTTTAACTTTTTCTTCATTCTTTTTAAATCTGATTCAGAAAAAGAACCTAAAAAACCAATATTTAACTTTTCTAAAACTTTTAAACTTTTCATTTTATTCCCTTTTTTGTTTTGAATATACACTTATATCACAAAATGATACAGGTACGTCTACTTTTAATAACTATATTATAGTTAATAATAACTAAGATATAGCTTAATCAACCCAGCCACGATTAAGACATTTCATATCGTATATTTTCTTCTTCTCTTTATAGTCAAGATCATTTTGAGCAGCAATCCAAGATTCTTTTATTATATCTTCCTTTTTAGAGTCTGGAAAAGGGTCAAAGAAAATTCTAAGCCAATCATTAATTGCCTTCTCAGCCTCATTAAATTCAAATTTATAAAGGATTAGATTTCTTATTCATTTTAAATGAATATCTATTACTTTTAAACTCTATTAATATAGAATCACCAATAGCTTATTTTCCTGTATAAACTTAATATTGTCTAAATCAGGTTAAAAATATATTGTCTTAGAAAAATAATATGTTTTCCTTAAAAATAAATAAATGCTGATATAAAAAACTCCTTTATTAAAAATTAACATAGATAGACTTAAAATCAACTTAAAGAGTTATAGTTCCACCTGATATCTCTTTTATTTCATTGTGGTGCCAAGGGGCCATATTCCTAAGTTTAGAGGGTTCATACGTCCAAAGACAGTTAAAATAAAGGGACCTATACTGAGAAATTATTTTTTGAGAAGAAGCCTCTTGAGATAAGTTCTCCTTTCTTTGTTCAGAATGAGCATATTTATAAGCCTCTATCTCAGAAGAGAAAACAGTCATATATTGAGATTCCCACTCTTCAGGCTCTCGATTTATCTCTGTAACCTCTTCACCAAATAATGATACTAAATATTTCATAATAAAGATCCTTTTAAATTGAATTTATTCTCACAATACTCAATCTTCTTAGAGAGAGATCTTAATTTCATTCTTCTAGCCAGATACAATATTAATATATCTCAACATTTGAATACATAGAAATAAACTGAATTTCTTTTCTAATTTGAGCCTGTTCCTCTTCTGTGTGTTCCTCAATTATTTCAAAAAGTTGATCCACAAAATAATCACTAGGTCCACGAGTATGACCGGGATCTGTTGGGTCATACATACTAGAGATAAAAGGATATTTTTCCTGCATATTTCTATGAGAATCAGAAAAGTTACAAATAGGATTGATAATTTCAAATATATCTTCAGCTGACTTTATTTGATACTCATTAATTGTATAAGGTTTAAGCTCAACGTTAGACTTTGTTCCTTCTACTCCAGACTTATAGATTTTTTCAATATCAATATCTTTTTTATTTTCTGCCCAATACAGTACAAATGTGTTTTTATTTAAATTTACTTGAAACAATTTCATGAATATCCTTTTTATTTATAACATTATATCTAATAGTAGCTAAAGGGGATCTTAAATTGGCAGCGTCTGGATATTATTACACAAGACTAAAAAAGATTTAAGCCCTGTCACTCATTAAAATTCCTTTTATTAAACTTCAATAGAAGATTGTTCTATATCTATTTCACTATAGTATTCTTGAAACATAGGTCGTGTGAAGTTACGCTCAGTATCAACGTCTATTAATCCAAATGCACAAAGAACACCTTGAATAAATCCTATAAATCTAGAAGCTTTATCTAGGCTAATATCTTTATTTTCTTTCAATTCTAATAAAAGCTTCACTAAATGTCCCTTTGAAACCTTTTTTATATCTGTCTTATATTCTGACTTATTTAAAATATCTAAGTACCTATCTGCTAAAATAATATGTATATCAAAAATATCCAATTTAAAATTCCTTTAAATATTTACTTTTTAAAATTGTCAATAATGTCATTAATCTTTCCTTTAATAGATTATAACAAAAGTCAAATTTAATTTAAGAAAATCTATAATAAGAGGAAAAGAGATCCTCGTCTTTAATCTTTGATCCAAAAGAGATTATTCACGAAACTAAATTTTCAATTTGAGAGGAATACCAAGCTGAATAATCTCCAGAAAACTTAGCTCCTCTCAATTCTTGTAGTTTTAAGTTTATTGTATCAAATGAGCAACCCCATGTTAAAGCATAACTTCTCAAAAGATTAGTATCTTCTTTGAACAGATTCTTATCTGCCTCAATACACATTAACTCAATTTTATCGTCAGTCCATACAATAGCGTTCTTAACAACTTCAGCTTGCTCTGAAGAGTAACTCATATTTGAAAAGTTATATTTATACAAAAAACAATCCTTTAGAAGAACATGTATCAGACATATCTATTCTATCTAATTTTGAAGCTTGTTCTGCAAAAAACAATAATTCATTTTTAGATAAAGGAACAGCTGTCTTATATTTAATATAAACATTTTCACGAGACATATCTTCACTTGATTCTTGATAAGGGACTGTATTTGCAGGAATAAATTCAGGATAATAAGTGTCAGATAGTTTAACTCTTGTAATTAAAGCTAAGTCTCGCTTACCATTCATTCCTTTCATACCTGATACCCAGCAAAGAAT
>Ga0256838_1001117_pt1 | contig 13472 bp, 11 predicted proteins | sample 4571419metaG_FD_185978 | JGI IMG/M metagenome (GOLD analysis project Ga0256838, IMG submission 185978) | Hydrothermal vent microbial communities from Guaymas Basin, Mexico - 4571-419 | ecosystem: Environmental > Aquatic > Marine > Hydrothermal vents | place: Mexico: Guaymas Basin | collected...
TCGAACCTCTTCCTAGCCCTCTTTATCGTCTCTAATAACTCATCTAGGAGGTGTAAGCGGACGGATAATCCCTCATATAAGCTCGTGAGCTTCGATAGCTTCTCCTCGAGCCTCCTTAAGCCCGCCTTCTGCGTCTCTATGATCCTCTCCACCTTCTTCCTAGCCTCCGAGTACTTCCTCGTTACCTCTTCCTTCAACATCCTTTCATAGATCCTTACGTATACGCTATCGACGGCCTCGTTAAACGTATCGTACTTCTCCTTCGGCTCGCCTAGGTGTAAGAGCTCTATTGGGGACACGACCTTATCGTATACGAAGCCGCCCTCGGAGTTCTCTATCTCATTAAGCACCTCCGCGTAAGCCTCATACACGCGCCTCTTTTCCTCGTCGCTAAGCTCCTTAGCGTCCTCGGGAAGGCCCGCGCGGAAAGCTATCTCTCTAGCGTACTTAGGTGGAATTCCATATCTTCTTACGAGGTCGCTCACGAGTCCGCGAACGATCGTAAACTCGGGCGTGAACCTTTCGGGTTGCGGCGGTAGCTTATAAGGCTCCCCGGGCTTAATAGACCTAGCCGAGTATTCGCGGTACTTTAAGGCCATGAAGATCTTACCGTCGCGGACGAGTATGACGTTCCCTCCGCCAAAGAGCTCCACGACTACGTCTATCCCGTTCGCTAGGAGTATATGTACTATGCGCTCGTTCTCCTCCGGATAAGCGTATTCGACGCGCTGTCCCTTGATGTGCTTCCTGAAGTTCATGATCTTACCCGGGGGCATTTGGGGGAACGCGGGGCGTATCGTTGAGGAATGAAACGTGGGGACGCTGAGGTCGACGATGACGTAGTCGGTCCCGTAACCCGGGCGCCTAAACTTAAACGCGTATATCTCCTTAAACCCTCCATAGAAGTTATCAAGAACGGCATTCTGGAGGTTCTCTAACTCCCTCAAGATCACGCGTAAATCCCGGGAAGAAATCATCGTCTAAGTCCTTTATACGTTCAAAAACGAATCCTTCCGCTTATGATCTCGATGAACTCCTCGGGCTTAAGCTCGCGCTTAGCCCCTACTATTACCTTATTAGAGGGCGGTAAAGAGCCCCTTAAGTAATCCTTACCGACCTCTAATACGCTCTTATGAGAGGACTTATCGATAACCACGAGCGTGGGCCGCGGGTATGGGAACTTTAACAGCTCAGCGGCACGGATCGTGTAGAGATACACGGCCTCCTTGAGTCCTATAGGATGAAACGGATGCTCCACGGCTCCCTTTAGACCTATAATAGGATCGAAGGGCATACAATCGCTGCCGAACGCGAACTTCAAGTCGAACGCTAAGAACTCGTCAAGAGGCATTATACGCATCAGACGCTCGGGTCCTAGGCGTTTATGATACAAGCCGTTAATCCCTCCCCGGTTATACACGAAGTTCGGCTGTACGCTTATCCATACTCCGAGCTTCGAGGCCTCCTCGATCTGTTCTTCCCGAACGAGCTCGAAGTGTTCTATCCTATGCTTATCAGCGTCCGTGTTCTTAAGTCCATCGAGAACCTCGTCTATGGCCCTATCGCCTATAGCATGCACCGCTAATCCGACGCCCAACTTTTCGGCCTTTATCGCGAGCTCGTGTATCTGATCGCTCGTGAGTAAGAGCTTACCCGTATTATTAGGGTCGTCCCGATAAGGCTCCCTTAATGCCGCCGTATGGGCTCCTAAAGAGCCGTCCGCATATACTTTAATCCGCTTGATGAGCCCCTTGGCCTCCTCAGCCTCATCCAAAGCCTCGAGTAAGAATTCTGCCGGGAACCCCATCTCGCTCGCTACGCGTATCGTAAGTAGGTCCTTAGATATTTCCCCTACGCGTATTACTCCGCGCCTTTGCATGAGCTCGAGGGCCTTCTCCACCGCGGGCTCGCGCCTCTTGTTCCTCTTCATCATCTGGAGAAGATCGTATAGTTCGTCCTCGTACACCTTACTCTCTACGTTATACTTCTCCCTCAAAGCCTTATTCGTGACCCCTACGTGACCGTCTACGCGTATAGCGAGCACGGGTTTATCGATGTGATCGATGTCCTCAGGCTCTATAGCCTCACCGATTACCGTTTCGTCCCGCCCGTACACTATGATCTCCTCACGCTCCTCCGCTAGCCTCTCTATGGCTTTTATGATCTCCCCTTTATCCTTCCGTCCGCTTACGTCTAAGTCTAACAAGAAACGACCTATGAGGTGCGTATGAGTGTCCACGAATCCCGGGAATAACCGGTAATCCGATACGTCGTAAAACCGACCGTCGCCCTCGTCTATCCTCCGGGCCGTGAGGCGATAGATTTTTCCTTCCGATATCTCAAACGCCTCATCCCCCCGCTTAAGGAATACTCTCATGTAGCATAATAAGAGGTTCATAAGAAAAACTCAGAGGGAAGAGAAGCGCTTCGAGAGCACGTCTATGGCGTTCTTCGTGTATATCGTGATCCTCCCCGCGTGTCCTCCGGGGGCTAGATGTAGAACGCTTAAGTCCTTAGCGAGCACCACGTCTACCCCCGGTATTCCCTCAGCGGCCTTCTTTATCCCATCGTCCACGCCCACCACGATGAGCACGCTCTTCTTCTCCTTATACCTACGACCGCGCATCTTACCGCGACCTGCGCGTATCTTACGCGTGGCGCGCTTGAGCTCCTCCCCGAGTCCTAGCGCCTTTAGTACTTCCTTTAGCTCCTTCGTCTTCTTTATCGTCTCCAGGTCGTCCGTCACTATCAGAGGTAAGCTCGGGACATCCCGTATACGATGTCCTCTAGCCTCTACGATGTGCCGCTTAGCCGTAGCGGCTATAGCAGAAGCGGTAGCGAGAAGACGCTCTTTATCGTTCAACCGCTCGTACAGATTCTTCTCGGGCCTGGGCGGATGCGCTCTACGTCCTCCTACGGCCGAAGGGACGTTAGCGGCTACCATCTGAGCGGTACGAGGCACGCGAGCGAGACCATATCCGGCTCCGCGGCTCCGGGCTACGCGCTTGTTACCGGCATCAGGTTCGGGTCCGTAAGGCTGCCTCCTGTGTGTAAAGATAGCTAGGTAAGCCCTCCTTATTAGATCGGGCCTATACGGTGTCTCGAACACTTTGGGTAACTCTATTTCCTCCACCACGTTCCCCTTAAGATCGTACACCTTCGCCTTCATACGCTACCCACCTCCTTCTTAACAGGTAATAGAGGTAGATCTAGGATCTTGTAGTGTTTCTCCTCGGGTTTGAGACGCTTCCTTATAGCCTTGCGTAGCACGACCGTCCTCTTATAAGGCCCGGGGACGCTTCCCTTCACGAGTATGTACCCGTCGCGCACGATCCCGTAATGCTTAAACCCTCCAGCGGGGGTGATGCTCTTAATCGCGGAAGGCTGTCCGGGTTCGCCTTCCACGAACATCTCTCCGTCGTATCCGATGGCGAGCACGAGCTTATTATAATCGACGCGTCTGAAGTATCCGTACTGTCCGGGCATAGGTACCGTCCGGTATATAGCGTTCGGGTGCCTAGGTCCTAAAGACCCTACACCGCGCACCTTCTTGCGGCTCTTATGCATGAGCCTCTTTACCCCGAAGCGCTTGATTACTCCCGTGAAGCCGTGTCCCTTAGTGATTCCTATAGCATCCACGTACTCCCCCGGCTTTAGTACCTCGTCGGGGAAGAGGAAGGATCCGACGCGGGCGGCCCGATTTGATATGATCTCGCGTACCTCCTCAGCGGTAGCGTCAGGTCTTATTCCGATTCCTATCTCGAATATGTCGGGCACCTTCTTGATATGGGCGAGTCTAGGATAAGTACCCACGATGAGCCTTAGCTCCTCCACGCGGTGGGCTAGCTCGAACAGTTCCTTTAGACGCTTAGAGAATCTCTCCTCGTCCCGGGCGGGCTTTCCTTCCTTCTTCGGATACCTTATACGCCTCTCTAAATCCTTTAGATAAGTGTCCGTCCGCTCCTTAAGAGGTCTCTTCTTTAAGAACTTCATGCGCTCCTCGTCTACCTCGCGCTCCTCGAGCTTCACGTCCCCGTCGAACGTATAATAGAACTTACCGGCCGTGCGTTCTACTACGTCGTTAGGATCGGGGAGCCTCCGAGATTCCCGCATCACGGTCTTACCGTAGGGGGTCATAGTATAGGCCCTGAGTCCCAGCACTACTAGCGGAGGTGCGTCGATCACCGTAATCGGCATAATCGTCTTATCCTCCCGCTTGGGCTCCCCTTTATCGTCTAAAGGAACCACTACGGCATGGGTCATGCCCGCTTTGAACCCTATGAACCCTAAGGGGGTCGGCTCACCGAGCCGTAGCCCCCGCTTTCTTACGCGTATACCATCGGCGCGTTTACGTATGAACGCCCTACTACCGCGCCTCGGCTTATGGTATCTGGGCATTAGGTTCTGAGTGGAAAACTCCTTTATTTTCCATCCGGCTTAACGGGAGAACGGTAAAGTAACGGTTCGTAACATAAGAAGGATATATAGTATATAAGATGGAGTTTGTTCACGTCGTCTTCGCAACGATGCTCGCTATAGTCTTCGTCGCGTTCTTCTTCGAGGAGAAGTACGAGTTCTACGATAAATACGTAGTAGCGTTTACGGGCGCCGCCGCGTTCATCATCATAGGGTCCTTATTACACGTAATAGAGCCTCAAGAGGTGCCCGAACTCATTAACGATCAAGTGTTACTACTCCTCGTATCGGTATACATTTTCGTCACGGCCGCTGAGGAGAGCGGACTCTTCCACGTGGTGTCGGTGTTATTGCTGAAGTTTTGTCGTGGGGATTTGAGGCGCTACTTCTTAATGTCGATCGTGATACCGTTCATCCTCGCGATATTCATTAATAATATATCGGGAATGATAGTCGTCGCCTCGCTCACGCTCACGATGGCTAGATACGTAGTGCGTATATCGCATAAGAACTTATTGATGTATCAGGTGTTTATGGCGAACACCGGCACGATGGTATTGATGATCTCCGGAATCCCCGCCCTAATTATATCCGCGAGACGCGGGCGGGATTTTCTCTACTACATATCCATCTCTATACCGGCCGCCCTCTTGCTATTCATCTCTTATCTCATCCTATTCTTATACCGGGAGCGCGACTTTAGGGGATACGATGAGGAGATGAGGAGGCGCATTGAGAAAATAGACGTAAAGGCGATCATAGAGAGGGATCCCATATACTTCTATTCAACCGCTATCCTTTTCGCCTCGCTCCTCATATCCCTAGTGATATTCCCGAGCATGGGAGTGCCTCCAGAAGTGGTTACTACGATCTTTACGGGACTCATCTTAGCCGCGAGAAGACGCGGTGCGGGGAAGCTCATGGAGGAAATAGACCTATCGATCGTCCTGTTCTTCATAGCCCTCTTTATAATCGTCGGTATTATCGAGGAGTCCGGGTTACTTCAAGCTATGGGAAGGCGGATGGGAGAAACGCTAGCGGGTCGCGGCGATATAATGTTGATCCTAGTCCTAGTGTTCGCCACGATAGTGTCCGCGATCGTCGATGCCGTAACGGTCTCGCTACTACTCTTACCCTTCGTGGAGGGGATGGCCTTAGGGGATCCCATATTAGTGTCCGGGCTCAGCCGGGCTTTGCTCTTCGGAGCCGTACTCGGAGGCAACCTTACGCCCATCGGATCGCCCGCAGGACTCATCGCGTTACGCGCAGCGGAGCAATTAGGGGAACCCATCTCACGGCCCGAGTTCATGCGTAAGGGTATGATCGTAACGATACTAGGCGTGGCTCTCTTAGGCGCTTATCTCGTGATCAGATTTTGAGATAAACCCGTTCGATCGCTATTTAGATGGATCGTGATAAGCGGATCTTAGGCCTCTATCTCACCTCTATCATCATCGGCGCTGGGATATTAGCGCTACCGCTCAAGGCCGCGAAGATTGGACTCATCCCGATGCTCGCTTTAATAGCTATCTTCGCCTACTTATTCTACGAGGCTTATAAGCGCATCATAGAGGCCTCGCTAGGGTTCGAGCACGTGGACTTATCTACGTACGATAAGATACTCATAGCCTCCGGCATGCCACGTTTCGGACGTTTGAGCTTAGAATACGGCATGATCGTGTACGTAATACCGGCCGACGTCGTGTATACGCTCTTCTCCGCTACCCGGTTCTACAAGCTCGCGGAACTAACCAGAGAAAACGTACGGTTCTTATACGCGGAAGTCCTATCCTTGATCCTCGGCTCCGTCCTAGCTATCCTATTTATCCATCGCTCTGAGGTAATATCGAAGTTCTTCGCGTTCTTAGCCGGACGGAGCTTCTCTATATTATTACTATATGTACTCCGCCTCAGTAAGGTCGCCTCCTTGATCCTCGGCTCCGTCCTATTTATGCTTGTAATGTTCCTGGGCGAATACTTCCCGGAGATACTATTAGGAGAAGTAAGGGTGGAGGACGAGAGGTTCACGAGATCGGGCGAGATACATCCGAGACATTACGTAGCCGCGCTATATACGATCTTTAAGGTAGCGTTCGTGATAGCGATAGCGATCCTCTCGATCGTCGTCATATCGCTATACCACGCGATTCCGAACGACGTGAATCGGATTCATACAAGCCCTATGCTCATCCTCTCCGGCATAGGCGTAACGGCCTTCGCGTTCGTTGGTACCGGTGTGTATAATATAGTGACGTACGATCGGCTAAGGAAGGGGGACAAGCGGAAAGGAGTTCTCTTCCTAGGCGTGATGATACCCGCGATTACGTATATGTTCTTCACGTTTTCCATCACCGCCTTCGTCGATAACTCCCTCCTCATTGAGGCGGATAAATCGATGGAGCCCTCCTTATTAGCGTTAGCGAGGAAGTTAGAGACCTTAGGAATATCGATCTCCACCGGTACTCTCATCGCCCTGGCCGGAATATTTACGCTTCTAGCCGTTTCCATGAGCTACTTAGGGTTCACCGATACGCTCGGAGGGAGGCTCTCGAAGTACGTGCGTTACGAGGTTTCTCGGGCATTAGTGAGCGTAATTTCTACGATCATCGCGATCATTATAGCCGCGTTGAATCCCGAGCTTACCGCTACCGGAATCTTAGACGTAGCTGGGAGCGCTGGTGGAATACTATTCTTACTCTTTCTACCGTTCCTCCTTATAAGACGCAGGATAGACCTCGTGTTCGCCATCGTAGCCTTATCCCTAATACCGCTCGCTAATATACCCGCGATGTGCTCCGGTAGCCTAGTTCAATCGATCACGGCCGCGATCTCGAGCGTAATAGCTCTCATTCTAGGAATACTAACGTTATATGAGCGTGAGATTCACGGACCCTCGCGAGCTTATAAATTTTTTAGAGATGATCGCTAAAGAGCCGAGGCGGATCGTCCTTAAGACTATCTCAATGCGTCCAGGGATCACGACGGACGAACTCTTACACGTCGTCTCCGCATCCTACCGCCGCATCACGAGGAACGCCTTATATTATCACTTGAGCCTCTTAGAGAGAGCCGGTTTAATACGCGCGGAGGGCTCTAAGCCGAGGCGCCGGTTTCTCGCTAAGAAGAGCATATGTCTCGTCTTAGAAGGACGAACGATTAAAGACATAATGATTTTAGTATCCGTGAGGTCCGCTTTAGCGTTAATCATACTCCTCGCCCTGATATTCCCTTCGACTAGCGTTTACTCCACGGTTGAACCGAAACACGAGGTCCTGATAGTAATCTCAAGGCCGCTTAACGACTTGTACGACCAGGGGTTCCGCTATTTCTTACACCGGCTTAACGATACTATCCATGAGATGAACTACACGACGAACTTCCGGTTAGCTTCCTCCGTAGAGCTCACGCCCGCTATAGCTGCGAACTATTCGGCGGTGATCGTGTTCATGCCGAACTTTAACGCTCGGTACTCTAACGAGACCACGATCAACGCCTTGCTCACTTATCTAGAGCTATCCGATCGCGGGATGATACTCATAGGAAACACGGACGACGTGAACCGGTTCTTATATAGGTTCGGTCGGAAGATGGGAGGAAAGCAGGAGAACGTCACGGTCGTCTCTTCTTTCACGGAACCCATACTCTCCGAGAACTACACGTTCGAGCTTAACGAGACCGCCACGATGGTTCATGAAGAGACTAATTACACTACAACGCCCCCGCGGCGGTATCCGAAGGACTACGATACGTTCGAACTCATGAGGACGAACGAGTCCGGCAGCGTGGCTATAGCCGCGGAGACCGTGGATAATTCGCGCTTCATAGCCTTTACGGCCGTGCAGGCTATCGAGGACGACTCTACCGTGCGTCGGGGATCGATCTTTAAGGACTTCCTAAGACGGACACTAGGTGAGTCGTACGGAAAGATATCCGTAAAGTCTCGGGACATAAGGACGGGAGATGAGATCAAAGAGGGCGACGTGATCGAAGCGCGGGTAAACCTTAACCACACGCCCGGAAAGCCTGAGGTGTACCTCGAGGTGTATAGAGGGACCGTAATGAGCTATAAGGGAGAGATGGAGGCGAAGAACGATACGTACTACGTAGGTTCCCGGACGGCCTCTAAGGGCCAAGCGGACGTCGTGATCGTTATACACGTGAGGGGCTACGGATACCGGACTTCCGATTACGTGCACGTGATCGTGTATCCCAATCGGAAGCCCGCGCCCATAGATCCCGTACTCGCGTCGTTGTTCATCGTGTCGTTCATCGCGACCCTCGTTGGGCTTATCATAGTAAGGAGGGAGATGGAACATGCGTGAAATAATAAAGAAATTCTTCTCGAAGGAAAACAAGGAACCGTTCGAGCGGATCATAGACCGGCTTATTCTACTCAACGTTCTTATCTTAATCATAGCTTCCATATACATAAGCGCCACGGACGCGCGGTTAAACGTAAGAAACTCCGGAGCGTTCGTTATGCCGATCATCTCCTTAGCCGCCCTCGTATACGTAAGGGAATACGCGGACGAAGGACGGAACACCGCGATGGCGATGGTGCTCTTCTTCGGAATCCGGGAGCTTATTCTCTTGATATTCTACCCGCGGCCCTTCTGAAGTTTTTTGAAGATTATGTATTTGAGTATCGCGATCGCGGCTAAGACGAGTATCCTCTTCGGGATATCGGTATCCGCTATTATGTGTTCCAAAGGCTTCTTAATTGGGTCGTACTTATCGTAGTGAACGCATACCTTATCCTCTTTTACGACCACATGTATGCGTCCCTCACCATAGGGCATGTACAAGTTCACGATCCTTTTAGCCGGATTAGCGAGGATCGTGGGCTTAAGTTTCCCCTTCTTTACCATCTCCAAAATTTCCCTTATGAGCTTCTCCGATGCGTCTACGCATATCTCCTTCCCACTAGTAAGCACCTCGAAGATTAGATCCTCGAACTTCATGATATCAAAAAAGATTCATTCGATATTTTCCCGACGGTCCTTTAGAGCCTCTAAGACTTTAGGTAGGGTTGTGTACTCCATTTCCTCTAGCGGTAACACTTCGGGTTCGAAAGGCCCGTGTGCGCGTAATATATCTGTGATCATCAGAGCCCTCCTGCGCACCTCGTCGAACGCCACGTCGTCGAATAGGTCTACGGGCCCTATGAGACGTCCGTTCTTCACGTTAAACCCTAAGGCTACGACGCGAGGAGGCCCGTCGAAGCGGGAGACCTTAGCGTAGCGTAGAGGAACGGGCACTAACGGGCCGCGATGAGAACCGCGCATGAATCCCGAGACTATGTGGGGTATCGTGAACGCCTCTAGGATCTCTCCTACAGCGGGGAACCCGCTCTGAGCGCGTACGATCGCTACGGGATCGTCCTTTCCTACGTACTTACCGGCTATGAAGTTTAGCTTCTCCGTGGACACTACGGCCGCGATTCCGAGCTTCTCGTTCTTATGATACACCCTCTTGATCACGTAGCGACCTGGGTGTCCTATTAACGCTAGGAGATCGTACATCTCCTCGGGCGTGCTCATGATCACGCGCTTGTTCTCTATGATGTCGTACACTTCGAACTTGAACCCTACGTGTAGCCTAGGGTCTATCACGAGTCCCGCGGTGTTGAAGGGATCAGCGAAGATCTTAAAGAGAGGTAAGTTAAACGCTCCCGGCTCAGTCTTATCGGCTCCGAACACCACGAACGGCTCGGCCGGACGCTCCTCGATCTCCATTTCCGCCACGCCAGGGCCCATGCCGCGTACGTTACCGGAGAACGCGTCCTTTAATAGATCCTGTCCGGCCGCGTATAGTCCGAGCTCCTTAGCTACCTCAGCCCCCTTCTTAAACGCCTCCCAAGCTAATCCGTGAACGTCCGGGTTATCGGTCCCCTTGTCGTGGGTCATAAGTATGAATATATCGTCCCCCACGTGGAACACGCGATAGTCTATGATCACGCCCTCGGAGGCTCCCTTGGAGACGTGTTCTTCTACGGTCTTTATCACATCTTCGTGAGGCATCACGTGACCCGCTACGGACCCTATATCGGCCTTAATGACCGTGATCGTGGTCTTAACCATCTCACCCTATCCACGATTCCGTTTTTCTTTTTCGATCGATAACTACGGTAAAAACGCCTTATATTAAGAACAAGACTATCACGACGCTCATTAACGCTACGGGTATCGGTAAAGCCGGGACTACTCCACGTTTAGAAGCCCATAAGGCTGAGAGGTATACCCCGATGGGTATCATGGCCCGGGTGGCGATCCCGGCTATCGGTGAGACGTTGATCATCACGCTCGTGGGTAGGGACGCGTATACTATGAGATCCCCGAGGCCTATGGAGTATGTCCTGAGCCTTAACGCTAATATTTCGACGGGCCTCTCGGGAACCTCTATTAGAGATCCCGCTAGTACCCTCATAGGGCCCTTAAGAGTAGCTATTAGATCGGCCGCGGCTAGGAGTATGGAGAAGAACCGTATAGCGTACAACGGGTAAAGGAGCGGGAAAATTATCCCTATAGCCACGGCTGTCGATACTTGGAATATCCCTCTATAACGCGTGAACGCTAGGAACGACAACAAGAGCGAGACGATGAGCGCGGGATATGGTGGTAAATAGAAGGAAAAGACCGCGAGGAATAGGAGAAAGCTTAAGCTCGCGAGGACGATCGATAAAGCTAACGATAAAAGCCTCTCATAACCTTTGAGTACGGCTATTACGAATAACGTGAACGAAACAGACCACAAGATCAAGAGGGATAAGCCGAACTCGAACCCCGCTGAGGCCTCGCCCGTTCCCGGAGCTCCTATGTACTTAGATATGGAATAAGCCGCGATCATGGATAAAATAGGTATCGTGGATGAGACCGCGATGAGGTCGAGCCGTCTCATTCTCCTCTTTCTTCTCCTTTACCTTAGCCTTAGCTACGACTTCCTCGAAGATCCTCACGCCCTTGAGTACGCCCAAACCGTAAGCGAGGTTGAACGTGGGCGATAAGAATATCCGCCGCACTCCTAGAGGCGTGGTGAACACGAGTATCGCGAATATGCTTACGGGTATGAACACTAAGAGGCCCCTCTCGAGTTCGTCCAACGGGTAAGGATCGTATATCATGCGCCGCTTAACCTTCGGTGCCGCTAACGCTGATGGAGGGAAGAATATCGCGGAGAAGCCGAGGTACGGTAGATACTCTACGGCCATGCGGAAACGGGCCACGACGAGCGCGCTCTTTAAGTCGTTCACCTCCTCTTGAAGTAGCTCCATCCGACGCTTACGCATCCTCTTCCGCCGCCTAGAGATCCCGCGCCTCAGTTCGTGGAAGCGCATGCCGAGCTTTTCCCTTAGAGATTCCTGATACGCGAACGGTCTCACTTGTCCCTGTATAGCCGGCACCACATATACGAATAGTAAGAAGCTCCCCGCGGCTATGAGACGTATGAGTATCAATATGGTCGTGTATATGGTCCTCAAGACTCCGTGAAGGAACCCGGGGAGCATCGGATAAATGATGGGCTTCATATGATACGCGAGGTTAAACATCCCGACGATCGACTCTATGAGTATGAGATACCCGTAATATCTTATTATGAAACCCTTCCTTATCCGATCGCTAAGGAGCTCCTCGTAGCTTATCCCTTCCTCCTCTAGCTTTTTCTTCACCTTATCGGGCTTTAGAGCCATATACGCTTGTAATATCGTGAAGTACGTGACGAAGATACCTATTCCCGAAAGGTAAGCTAAAGCGAGTAACGCTACGCTCATAGGTAGAATCACGAACCGTCTGGCGAGGACGAACTCGTATATCGCCAAAGCCGAGAACGTCGCTAGAATCGCTATGAAGAGGGGTAATCCCTTATGCCGCGCGTCCTTATATTTCGGGTGATTCCTCAAACAATAGAAGCCCAAAGCCGTATACTCGGGTATCTTCTTTATCGCCTCTATGATGGGCTTTACCTGAGGGTGCTCAAATATGCTCGGCTTCTTCTCCTCTTCCTCGGCTTCCTCCTCCTTCTCCTCCTTGATCCCCGCGAGCGTCTTCCGCCGGTAAGGGTCTTCGTATTTCTTTAAGATCCTCTCATACCGTTCCATAAAAATATCATAAGTCCAGATTCTTGAGCTGTTCGAGCACTCTATTTCTTATCTCTTCATCGCTCGGATACTCGCGTATGAGTTTTCCGTTCTCCATCCGCTTCACCATGAGGCCGCGGTAGCCCATGGATTCGTACCTTTCCGCCTCGTCGAGCAACCCTATGAGGCGCTCGTTGCCCTTCACGTATATGTTCTTCGCTCCCGGAAGCTTCCCGCGTTTAGATATCGGTACCCGCTTTCCATCCACGAGCTTCTCCACTATGTCCGCTGAGATGTCGATGTTCTTCGGCCGAGCTATAGCGGTTCCTACCCCGAATCCATCCGCCACGTCGCGTAGCTCCATGATCTTCTCCTCATCTAGACCACCGGACACGATGATCTTCACGTGCTTATACCCGTGTATATCTAGAGTCCGACGTACCTCCTTAACGATCGCGCGCATGTTCCCGCGCCTCGAGCTCGGAGTATCGAGCCTCACTCCATATAACTTATCCTTAAGCGTCTCGGCCGCTAATAGCGATTCATAACGCTCGTCGTAGAAGGTATCCGTAAGAGCTATGCGCGGAACCTCGGGTTCTACATATTTATCAAAGGCCTCCCGAGCCTTCACGGGGTCACCTATAGTTATTATAAGAGCGTGCGGCATCGTCCCCTGAGGCTTTATTCCGAGCATCTCCGCCCCTAGGACGCCCGATACACCGTCTAGCCCTCCTATGTAAGCCGCCCTATCGAGCATGGGAGCGATCGCTGGATGGGCCGAGCGTATTCCGAAGAAGAGTACCGTCTTATCGCCCGCAGCGATCTTTATGCGAGCGGCCTTCGTAGTTACGCTCGTATAGTGCCTCAATATTCCTAAGAGTGCCGCCTCGAAGACCGCGAAGTCGCGATAGCGTCCCTCTATGATCATAAGCGGCTCGTTAGGATAGAACACCGTTCCCTCGGGTATCGCGTATACGTTCAC
>Ga0256838_1001118_pt1 | contig 13468 bp, 14 predicted proteins | sample 4571419metaG_FD_185978 | JGI IMG/M metagenome (GOLD analysis project Ga0256838, IMG submission 185978) | Hydrothermal vent microbial communities from Guaymas Basin, Mexico - 4571-419 | ecosystem: Environmental > Aquatic > Marine > Hydrothermal vents | place: Mexico: Guaymas Basin | collected...
TAGAAAGATAAGTATAGAAAATGCAAAGTACGATTATGTAGCACTTATGGATGCTGATGATATATCAAGGTATGATAGGTTTGAAAAACAGATAGATATTTTTAAAAAAGATGCAGAAGTTAGTATCGTTGGTGGTCTTATTATGGAGATAGAACACGATACCAAAAAAGAGATATCTATAAGATATGTACCAAGTGCAGATAAAGAGATAAAAGAGTATCTAAAAACAAGATGCCCATTTAATCAGATGAGTGTGATGTTTAAAAAAGTAGATGTTATAAAAGTTGGTAATTATATATCTTTTTATCATAATGAGGATTATTATCTATGGATTAGGATGTATCTTGAGGGTTTTAGTTTTTATAACCTTAGTGAGATTTTAGTTGATGTTAGGATTAATGAGGAGTTTTTTAATCGTCGTGGTGGGTTTAAATACTTTTTAAGTGAGGCAAAAATTCAAAAGATTATGTATAAAAACAGTATAATATCTTTTGCTAGATTTGTGTTTAATGTATCTGTTAGATTTATACTTCAAGTTGTTTTAACAGATGGTATTCGTGGATATATTTTTAAAAAATTGTTTAGGAAGAGAGTTTAATGTCTAAAAAAGTTATAGGTTATACAACAGGTGTTTTTGATATGTTTCATGTTGGGCATCTTCATCTTCTAAAAAAAGCTAAAAATATGTGTGATTATCTTATAGTTGGTGTTAGTACAGATGAGTTGGTACTCTCATATAAAGATAAACTTCCCATTATACCTTTTCAAGATAGACTTGAAATTATATCTGCACTTAAAGTTGTTGATGAGGTTGTAGCAGTTACTCATAGGGATAAAAAACAGTCATATCTTGATGTTGGTTACGATATATTGTTTGTTGGAGATGATTGGAAAGGTTCAGAAATCTTTGATGATTTAGAAAAGTTTTTAGAGCCATTTGGTGCAAAAGTGCATTATTTTAATTATACTAAAAATGTATCATCTACAAAATTTAGAGAGATTTTAACAGATATCTCTCATAATGGATAGCTAAATGTTTACTTATGCTGTATGGGAAGAGATTTGTCGTGATATATCTCAAAAATACAAAACAATAACTATAAATCAAGTTTTAAATAATTTAGATGAAAAAAGATGGATAGTTATAAAACATGATGTTGAGACAAGTCCTTTAAAAGCATTGGATTTGGCTAAGATAGAAAATCTTTATGGCATCAAAGCTACATATTTTGTTCAAGCTGATTTGGTTGAAGATAACCACAAGATACTTCAAGAGATAGCATCTTTAGGTCATGAAGTGACTTATCATTATGATGTTTTAGATGCAAATGGTGGGGATTATAAAAAAGCTACTTTTGAGTTTCAAAATAATTTAGAGCTTTTTAAAAAGTATGGTTTTGAAGTAGCTACAGTTTGTCCACATGGTAATCCTCTTATGATAAGAGATAATTGGAGTTCAAATAAAGATTTTTTCCGCAAAGATGAGATTAGAAATCTTTTTTCAGATATCTTGGATGTTGTAGTTGAGTTACCAACTAAGATAGATTATACTTATATATCGGATGCTGGTTATGGTTTTAAAAAGATAGTAAATATACACAATAACGATATAAAAAATGATGGAGATATATCTCTAAAAGATTATAAAAAACTTTTAGAGGTATTTTCTTGTGAAGATAGGGTTGTATTTAGTACACATCCACACAGATGGGAAAAAAATGGTTTTAAATTTTTACTAAATGTTTATATATTTAAGGTTTTAAAATATATTGCTAAAAATCTATCTAAGATATCTTTGTTTAAAAAAATCATATCAAGATACTACTACTTAGCTAAAAAGATATAACTATGAATGATAAAGAGTTAAAACAACTTCACAACAAAATATTAGAGATTGTTGAGTATTTTGATAAGTTTTGCAAAGATAACGGTATAACTTACTATCTTATGGGTGGTAGTGCTTTGGGTGCTATGAGGCATAAGGGATTTATACCGTGGGATGATGATTTTGATGTTTTTATGGATTATGAAAATTATATGAGATTTTTAAATATAGCAGATAAAAAATTAGATAAAAATCGTTTCTATTTTCAAAAAGAAAACACAAAAGAGTGGTTGTTGTACTTTAGTAAGATTAGGATGAATGGTACAACATTTATAGAAGAAAATCTAAAAGATAAACAGATGCATCATGGTATATATATAGATATAATGTGTTTAAATGGTGCTAGTAGCATAAAAAGTATCAGATATATACAATACCTTAGTGCAAGGATTTTAAGTGCTATAGCTTTGAGTCATAGTTCATATAAAACTAACTCTTTAACTAAAAAAATTATGTTATATCTTGCAAGATATATAGATAATGATGTAGTAAAATCTAATCTACTTAGATTTGTAAGGTATTTTAATAATAAAGAGCATACTTTAGTTGGACATTTTTTTGGTAGAGCATCTTTTGATAAAACATCTTTTGATAAAAGTTATTTAGGTAAACCTAGGTATGTAAAGTTTGAAAAGTTAATGCTTCCTGTTCCATCAGAAGTTGAAAAATATCTAACTTTAAGATATGGAAAAGAGTATATGAAGTTACCATCTGATGAGGTAAAAGCACAGTACCCATCACATGCCTGTATAGTAGATACACAAAAATCTTATAAAGAGTATATTGTAAAGGAAAAAAATGTTTAACATAGAAAAAGAAAATATAGATACAAAGTATTTAATTGTCTTACTTAGTATAGCTTATCTTTTTAGTGTAGCTGTCCGTATGATTTGGATAGCACAGTTTAGTGGTTTTGATGAGTTTTATTGGAATAATCAACTTATGATAAATACAAATGATGGCTATATATGGGCTACAAGTGCTTTAAATGAGCTAACACAACAATTTGAAAACAACCCTCGTGTAGTAGATATGTATCATTATGGAGTTGTGTTTTTTACATATCTTGCTGTTAAAATTTTACCCTTTAGCATAGATACCATTATACTTTATATGCCAGTTTTTATATCTAGTTTGATTGTTATTCCGATGATACTTATAGCTAGAATTTATAATCTTACTATACTTGGTTTTTTCTCTGCTTTGATCGGAAGTATCGCTTGGAGTTATTATAACCGTACTATGGCTGGGTATTATGATACTGATATGTTTGCTGTTATGACACCTATGTTTATACTTTACTTTCTTATAAGTTCTATTGAGAGTAAAAAGCTTTTATATACTTTTTTTGCATCTATTGTTATGGCAATATATCCATTTTTATATGATTCTGCTTCAGCTGTTTTATATGCTATAGGGATTATGTATATGCTATATTTGGTTGTTTTTCATAGAGATGAAAAGTTTACATATAACTCTATTATACTTGTTTCATTATCACTTTTTAGTATAGTTTGGTATCTAAATATAGTTCTTGTTTATATTGTGTTTTTAATACTTACAAAAAAAGAGATTGAGCTTAAAAGATTAAAGATTATATCTTTAGTTAGTGCATTGTCATTTTTAATCTTTGCTAATGTTTTTGGTGTTATTTGGGCTAAGATAGTATCTTATGGTCTTCGCTCAGAAGAGAGTAGTGGGCTTAAGTTTTATCAAGTTGCACAAACTGTTAGAGAAGCAGGGAAAATCCCTTTTGAGGTTATGGCTAACCGTATAAGTGGTAGTGTTTTGGGTGTTGTTGTATCCTTGGTTGGATATATACTTTTAGTTATAAAGTATAGACCATTTATACTTGCTTTACCTCTTGTTGGTATTGGTGTATTTTCTTTATGGGGTGGACTTAGATTTACTGTTTATGCTGTTCCTGTCTCAGCTATGGGTGCAGTATATCTTTTTTATGTGATAGCTAGTTTTAGTGATAAAAAACTTATAAGATACTTTATAGTTACTTCTTTAACTCTTTTGATGCTGTTTCCAAATATAATACATATAGTTGATTATAAAGTACCAACCGTTTTTAATAAACAAGAGGTAAAAGTTTTAGATAAACTAAAATCTATCTCAAAACCAACCGATTACACTATAGCTTGGTGGGATTATGGTTATCCAATATGGTACTATTCAAATACAAACACACTTATAGATGGTGGAAAACATAAACACGATAATTTTATAGTATCTAAGATATTAACAACAACATCACAAACACAATCAGTAAATTTAGCAAGGTTGGCTATAGAGACCTATGTGAAGAGTGATTATAAGATAGTAGCAGATACTATATTTCACAACAAACAAAAAAACCAGATAGATCCAGATACACTACTAAGTGAGTTGATGTTAGATGATTATACTTTACCTAAAAAGACAAGAGATATATACTTATACTTACCAAATAGGATGTTAAACATACTTCCAACAGTTGATATATTTAGTAACTTGGATTTGGTTACAGGTAAGAAAAATCCACGACCATTTTTTTATAAAACAAGTAGATTTAAAGATACTAAAGAGAAAATATTATTTGGTAAAGGTATCGAGTTAGATAAAAGAACAGCTACTTTAAAAGTGGGTAAACAAAGTGTAAGGATAAATCAGTTTATAGTAACATCTTACGATAAAAAAGGTAGTTTAAAAGTAGATAGACAAGTGGTTGATAAAAATTCAAACCTATCTGTAATATTTATGAAAAATTACAATCAGTTTCTTATAGTAGATGATAGGATGTTAAACTCTACATATATAAAATTATTTGTTTTACAAGAGTATGATAAACAACTATTTGAAGCGGTTATACTTACCCCTTATTCTAAAGTATATAAGTTAAAGATTTAGATGATTAAGCGTAGTTTTGATTTTGTATTATCTTTTATAGGGATAGTTTTATTTGGATGGATTATACTTTTAGCTTGGCTTGTGGCATCTGTAGAGACTAAGTCAAATGGATTTTTTTTACAAAAAAGAGTTGGAAAAGATGGCAGACTTTTTGATATCATCAAGATAAAAACTATGAAAAAAGTAGATGGAGTTGATACAACCATAACATCAGCAGATGATATTCGCATCACTAAAAGTGGTAAGTTTTTTAGAAAAACAAAGATAGATGAACTTCCACAGTTTTTTAATATATTCAAAGGAGATATGAGTTTTGTTGGACCTCGTCCAGATGTAGAGGGTTATGCAGATAAACTAGAGGGTGAAGACAGAATTATACTAAGTGTAAAACCAGGTATAACAGGACCAGCAAGTATAAAGTATAAAAATGAAGAAGAGATTTTAGCAAAACAAAAAGATGCTAAAAAGTATAATGATGAAGTTATCTGGAGAGATAAAGTAAAGATAAATAAAGAGTATATACAAAATCAATCTTTGCTAAAAGATATAGAGTATTTAATAAAAACAATTACAGGTTAAAAGATGAATAAAAAGATATTTTTATCAGCACCAGAAATGGGTAATAATGAACTAAAATATATACAAAAAGTTTTTCAAAGTAACTATATAGCTCCACTAGGTGAGTATGTAGATAAGTTTGAAGAAAGTGTAAAAAACTATACAGGTACTAAAAATGCATTAGCAGTTAGTAGTGCTACTTCTGCTTTGCATTTAGCTTTGAGGGTTTTAGGTATAAAAGATGGTGATGATGTACTTGCTTCAACTTTTACATTTATAGGTTCTATAAGTGCTATTTTGTACCAAAATGCAAACCCTATTTTTATAGATAGTGATTTTAAATCGTGGAATATATCTCCAAAGCTTCTAAATAAATACCTTCTAACTTGCGATAAAAAACCAAAAGCACTAATACTTACTCATATTTATGGGATGTGTGCAGATATACAAAAGATAGCAGATATCTGTAAGATGCATGGTATTTATCTTATAGAAGATTCAGCCGAATCATTAGGTGCAACTTACAATTCAAAACATACAGGAACATTTGGAGATATGGGTGTTTTTTCATTTAATGGCAACAAAATCCTTACAACAAGTGGTGGAGGGATGCTTATAAGTGATAACAAAGAGTGGATACAAAAAGCTAAATTTTATGCTACTCAAGCAAGAGAAGATGAGATCTACTATGAACATATAGAGTATGGATATAACTACCGTATGAGTAATGTTTTAGCAGCTATTGGTGTAGCTCAGATGGAAGTTATAGATAAAAGAGTTGCTAAAAAAAGGGAGATTTTTAATTGGTATAGAGAGTTTTTAGATGGTGTTGATGGTATAACTTTTATGCCAGAGTTAAAAAACAGTATTGGCAACAGATGGTTAAGTGCTATACTTTTTGAAAATATAGATTATAAAAAAATCATAAAAGCACTAGAATCTAAAAATGTAGAAGCAAGACCACTTTTTAAACCTATGCACTTACAACCATTATTTAAAGATGCTAAAAGCTATCTAAATGGTGTAAGTGAAGAACTTTTTAAAAAGGGTCTATGTTTGGCAAGTTCTACAACTATGACAAAAGATGATGTTGAGATGATTTGTTCAACAATTAAACAAGAGCTTATTTGATGATATGTCCAACAAACTTAGACATATTGTCCATAATCTCCCCACCTTTTCTAAAACTAAGCCCACAAGCTTCATAAGCGAAAAATACACCAGCTTGGTATTTATTACCTTTGGCATCTTTAGGAAACTCTACATACTCTTGATAAACTTTTTTATAGTTATCATAAACTCCATCAGTTTGCTCAAGTACTGAGTTGTTGGCATCTATGATTTTAGTATTTGCTCCCTCTCTTCCAAATACTGTTTTTTCAACTTGTTTGATGCTTTCTTGTGGCTCAAAAGAAGTTTTTAATAAGTATGGAGAATCAGGAAATAAATCGTACAAAATTTTTAACATCCCTTTTGATTGGAAAAGTAAAGTATATGCTGGGTTTAGTAAAATCGCTTCTTGATTTTGCATAATGTTTGTTAGTGTTGTTGCTAATTCTGGTTCATCGTGTGCTATATCTTCAAAAGGGTATAGTTTAAACCAGTACTCATACTTGTTCTCATCTGCATCGTAGATACCTTCATCATCAAACTTAACATTTTCAATATATTCAAAATGTGTGTTAAATCCTGCATCTGTTGCCATCTGTTGAAGTAGTCTTGTTGTGATCTCCTCTTCATCATTTCCAGATACTGATGAAAAAAGTATCTTCCAACCCTCATACCTCTCATCAAATAATTCTGTATCATCAAAAAGAGTTATAAGTCTCTTAAAGTTCTCTGCTATGGCTTCGTAAACATTGTTAAACTGTTTATCTTCATCCATATCATTTTCTTTTAAAATCGCCCATTGAAGTAGGGCAGTTTCAAAAAGTGAAGTTGGTGTATCTGCATTAAACTCTATAAGTTTTATAGGTTTACCATCAACTCCACCAGCTAAATCAAACCTACCGTATATATGCCAATGAACATCATTTTCCCATGATTTTTTTATCATATCAACAAGATTAAAAGGTATCCCTAACTCAAAAAATAGGTCATTTTCTATAACATATTCTGCACCTTCAACATACATATCGTATATCTCATTTACAGCTTCATAGTATGCTTCTGCTTCGCTTTGTGAGATGCACACTATCTCATCACTTACATATTTTGTTCCATCGTTGTCCGTATGCCACGAAAAGCCTAACTCTTCTAAAACATCATCATTAAGTGGATTTACTTTTTGTAGATTTATCATCCTCCATAGCTCCTAGAGTAAGATGAAGATGATGTTCTTTTAGAATTTGAACCAAAAAAGCTTCTTCTAGAAGATGAACTTCTTCTAGTTGTACTTGAAGTTTTTGAACGGCTATAAGCACTTCTATTTGCCGATGCCGAGTTACGAGCAAAGTTTTTGTTGTTCATTAAAGCATTTCCTATCATATTTCCCAGTAAACTACCAGCTGCAACGGCAAGGATAGTTCCAGCTAGACCCATACCAGCATCTCCAGCACCACTTTGAACAGTTTCACTTGTGCCTTCTTCTACTTTTTTGTACTCTTGTTCTGCTAAGGCTTTCATCTCAGCTTCATTCATAAATCTCTCAGTTACATTACCATTTTCATCTCTTTCACGGATGATAGCACGAGATGGACCCTCAGTTGGCATCTCCTCTACAACTTTGTATTTACCATTTGGTTGTTGTTCTATCACTAAAAACTTGTTTTGTGCTTCTTGTTGTTGTTTATCTTGTGAGCATCCACTTAAAATACTCATCATAGCAATCCCTGCACTACCTAGCATTACACCACTTGAAATTGAAGATATATGTTTCATCTATTTAATCCTTTTTTTTAATTATAACTCAAATATTTTAACACTTAATTGCCATATTGCAGAGCTAAGTATCCCTGCACTAAATCCAGCTAAAATGTCATCGCCCATAACACCAATACCACCTTTGGCTTCACGATCAATTCTACCTATTAGTGATGGTTTTTTTATGTCAAAAAATCTAAAAAATACAAATGATAAAAATGATTGTATTAAAAAGCCATTTTCAAGGTTTGTAATATCATTCATACCAACACTTATAGCTGGTGCTACACTAAGTGCAAACCACATACCAGCTAGTTCATCAATAACTATACTTTTATCATCATGAGTACTAGTTAATTCTTCATATTTGTTTATCTGTTTAATTGCAATAATACTAATTAAAGTTGTTGCTAAAAAAAGTGTATAAGCATCAAAATATATAAGTATAAGCATACCTATAGGTAAAGAAACTAACGTTCCTACTGTTCCAGGTGCAAATGGTGCTAATCCACTATATCCAAGAGTTAAAAAAAATTTATTCATATTTTTCCTTTAAGTAAGTGATGTTGTTTGATGTAGTTTAATTAGTTCAAGATAAAAATCTTGTTCTGTATGCTCTGTTAATATCCCCTCAACTGGTAACAAATCATAATACAGTTTTTCTAGGTTTTGAAATCTATCTGGAAAAAGTTTAGATAACAAAAATGCAGATATCTCTTTTCTAACTAAAATAGTAGGTGGTAATATACCTAATTTTAACAGTTCTAATATAGAATCAGCTTTATACGATATTTGATGGTGTTGACCATGTGGACAACTCTCTTTACTCACTAAAGTTGTACATTCATTACAGTAAACATACTCATTTTCTATATGTATATTTATATCTATACCTATAACTTTATCTATAATTGACTTGTTTGAATTACAATCATAAAACATACCTAATCCAGCATGATTACTACCAATTATAAGATTGTTACATCCATGGTTTTTTGCAACTATGACATCTATGATAAGTTCATTAAAACCAGCAAATATATAACTATTTTCAATAGGTACTATAACTACACGATTTTTTGGTAAAAAATTATTTATAAAAAACTCTAAAGATTCTTTTCTTATGTTGTAGGCTAAATCTGTATTGTCATAAGGTTTTAGTAAAAATATAACAAGTAAATCAGATGTATCTACTGATTGTCTGATGAGTCTTTCATGAGCACGATGAAGAGGATTTGCTGCTAAAAATATAGAAGTTATATTTTTGGCATCTATTAGTTTTTTAGCTTTTTGTATTATTTGTAAGTTTTTATTTGATGATTTATCTATAAGTGTAAATTCACCACAAATAGCCCAGCATCCCATTCTTTTTAGGGTTCTTTTTACCCCTGGATGGCTTAGGTCATCTGTACCATATATATGTTTTACTCTATCTTTTGGATTTATTTTAAAAGTCTCTTCTACTTTTAATATAGCAAACTCTTTATTTTGACAAAGTATAGTTATCTCATCGCCAACTTCTAAAGTTGATATAACTTCTTCATTTTTTTCACCTGATGGTGATAATATAAAAGGAAAAGGGAAAGATTTTGAGTCTATTAGACCTGTTTCAAGAACTTCTTGAGATTCTTGTTGGTTCATTAATTTTGTTACAGGATATAATAAACCAGCTTTAAGTAACTCAAGAGCAGAAGCTGCTTCTTGGTCTATCAGTATAGTTTTATTTTTTCTTGATAATGTCATATTTTTTTCGTTTTTCCCATAAACTTTTACGAGAGATACCTAGTTTTTTAGATAATTCAGTATCTGGATATTTACTTTGATAGTTTAATACTATATATTTTACATAGTCTTCTATAGATAGTATATCATCAGAATCAAATACATTGCTTTCACTTTTTATCTCTATTATAGGATATTTTGCATCTTCTATTTTATTGTTACTTGCTATTATAACTTGTTTATCTGATATTAGATTATAAAAAGTTTCCTTATCAGCTTTTTTTAGAAGTTGATAGTTTGTTATATATAATATATAATTATGTGCAACATTGTTTATTTCACTTAATGCTTTAGGATCGTTAAGTGATAAAAAATGTATAGGCATATTTTTTGAAGTAGCATAATTAAAAGCAAATGCATCTGCATATTTTTGAAAACTTGAAGAGATGTATATCGGTAGTTCTATATTTTCATGAGCAAAATCATCAGGGATATCTTCAAAAGTATATTTTAGATACTTTTCATAAGCCTCATTTCTTTTTTTAAGTTTTTCATAATCTTGATAATGTTCTATCTTTCTTATAAGCTCTTCTATCATAAATGGTTTAAGTATATAATCTTTTGCTCCAGCAGCTAAAGGTTTTGAAACTGTATCATTACTTATATATGAAACCATAAGTATGACTATAGATTTTTTAAAAGTATCTATTAGTGGATTGAAATCTTGACCATTTATATTTGTAGATAATAAGATAACATCATAATTATTACCTTTGATAGCATCTTTTGCTGATGTGCATATCTCACAAGTATGACCCTTTTCTCCTAGTTTTGTAGCTATACTTTGTGCTAAATAAACTTCATTTTCTATAATTAGTATCTTCATTTTTATATCTGTGTCCAATCAAAATATTTTAAATTTGCATTCGCTATAACTCCAACACCTTCACCTCTACCTATAAAGCCTAGTTTTTCTGTTGTTGTTGCTTTTATATTCACTCTTGAACTATCAATTTTCAGGATAGAACTAAGAACTTTCCTCATCTCTTGTTTGTATTTACCTATTCTTGGTTTTTGAGCAGCTATTGTTATATCTACATTTATAATAGTAAATCCAAAATTATACAGTTTTGTTACAACTCTCTCAAGTAATACTTTTGAATCGATATTTTTAAATGCATCATCATTATCTGGAAATAACATACCAATATCTCCCATACCAGAAGCACCCAATAGTGCATCTATAAGAGCATGGATAGCAACATCTCCATCACTGTGTGCTAAAAATCCAAAATCAGACTCAATTTTAACTCCACCTAAAAACATTTTTGAGTTTTCATCAAAAGCATGTACATCAAAACCATTACCACTTAAAATATCATTAGATGGTTTGGATAAACATGGAAGCTTGTTTAAATCATGTATATATGTTATCTTGTGTGCATTCTCTTGTCCTAGAACAAACTTTCTTTTACCACCATTAGCCACTATAGCACTACTTTCATCGGTAAATTCTTCGTCTGTATCTAATGCTTTTATAAGTTTATTAGTTATTGATAATTGAGGAGTTTGTACTCTTTTTACTTTATCTCTATCTATTGTTTCATCATTGTAAACTATAGTATCACTAACATTTAGATACGGAACAATACAATCAGCTTGACCTTTATGAGATATAATGAATTTTAAAAATTCTTCGTCTATACAAGCTCTTGCTATATCACTCACTAAAGTGTATTTTGTAGAGACATTTTTCAAGGCATTTTTTAATGAAGACTGTCTTGTTTTACCACCAACTACAAATGTAAAATCTGCATAATTTTTCATAAAATCAATATCATCAATAGATGAAGTGATAATGACCTCATTAAAAAGTTTAGAATCTTGTAGTTTTTGTGCTACAAATTGCCATAGTGGTTTATGATCTATACGTAACCATTGTTTTTTTATATCTATCTCAAATCTACTAGAACTACCAGCAGCAAGAAGGATAAGTGTTATATCAGACAATAAAACTCCTAGCTTTTTTAATTTATATATATAGTTCACAGAACTTATTATTAAAGTGTTACGAAATTATACACTTATCCTCTTAATGTTATATTATAAATTTTATATAAATTTTTGATTTTTCAGATTTGATAGTTATATTTAAACATTAGATAAATATTTATGTATAATTGCTAAAAAATTTAGGGATATTAAAAATGTATATAAAAGATTTAAAATTTTCACTTTGGGCTGATTTTATAGAGAGAGATTACTTAGATGGTGAGTTTAGAAAGCTTATAGATGGTGGTATCATAAATGGTGCTACTTCAAATCCTGCTATCTTTAAAAATGCTATCTTAAACTCATCTGCTTATAAAACTCAACTAGCATCACTTAATGGTTTAAGTGCAAAAGAGAAGTATGAAGCAGTTGCAATCTTTGATATACAAAAAGCATCAGATATACTAAATCCACTTTTTGAAAAAGGGGATGATGGTTATGTAAGTATAGAGGTTGACCCATTTTTATGTGATGATGCAGAAGCAACCATAGCAGAGGGAAAAAGACTTTTTAAAACTATAGATAGAAAAAATGTGATGATAAAAGTACCAGCAACAGAAGCTGGATACAAAGCTATGGAGGAGTTAGTATCTTGTGGCATCCCTGTAAATGCGACACTTATCTTTAAAAAATCACAAGCTATATCTTGTGCAGAGGCTTTTAAAAGAGGAGTAGAGAGATTTGGCTCAAAAGTAGATACAGTTATAAGCATCTTTGTAAGTAGGGTTGACCGTGCTTTAGATGCTACTTTATCTCAAAAAGGTATAGCCGTAGCACTTAGTGGTATCTACAACACAGCAGATATATATGCAACCATAGAAGAGATGAAAGTTTTAGGTTGCCGTGCATTGTTTGCAAGTACTGGTGTAAAAGATGACTCACTTCCAGCTCACTACTATATAGAGGAACTTTTAGCATATAACAGTGTAAATACAGCACCGATAGATACGATAAAAGCATATAAAAAAGATGGCACAAAAGATGCAAAACTACCGATAGAAAAAGAAAAGATTGAGAAACATTTTAAAGCTATAAAAGATGCTGAGATAGATTTTGAGGCTGTTTTAGATAAGCAGATAGCAGACGGACTTGAGGCTTTTAAAGATGCTTTTAGGGATATATTAGAGACATTATAGATCGCTATAATGTCTCGCTTCTTTATCATTACTTTTAAAATCTATTGTTAAACCTATCATTACGAAACTTACTATTGCTAGTAATATATAAGCATATATCTCCATTTTATTCCTTTTCTAATTTATCTATTAATTCATCTTGTTTTATTTCAAGAGACTTTACTCTTACAAATACAAATATCAATACGACAATTCCGACTATAGATATTATTAATATTTCTGTACCAACTTTAAGTAAGAGAGTATAAATAACTTCATAGCCAATGAAACAATAGATTATAAGATATGAGGCGAAAATTCGCAGGAGCTATCAGTAGCTTCAAGAGTTTTCAACGAAGTAGCTTGTAATCTATTGTTT
>Ga0256838_1001119_pt1 | contig 13460 bp, 13 predicted proteins | sample 4571419metaG_FD_185978 | JGI IMG/M metagenome (GOLD analysis project Ga0256838, IMG submission 185978) | Hydrothermal vent microbial communities from Guaymas Basin, Mexico - 4571-419 | ecosystem: Environmental > Aquatic > Marine > Hydrothermal vents | place: Mexico: Guaymas Basin | collected...
ATGCAAGCCCGGAATTCCTGCTCGACGTTAGGCACCTGCACCTCCGCTCGCCGAAGGTCGCGAGCATAATGAAGGTCAAGGGCACGCTCATGCAGGCCGCCCGTGAGTGGCTCCTCCAGGACGGCTGGTACGAGGTCTTTCCGCCGATACTCGTCACCGGGGCCGTTGAGGGTGGCTCAACGCTCTTCAAGCTCAAGTACTTTGATAAGACCGCTTACCTCAGCCAGTCGGCCCAGCTCTACCTTGAGGCCGCTATATTTGGCCTCGAAAAGGTCTGGTCGCTCACGCCGAGCTTTAGGGCCGAAAAGAGCAGGACGAGGAGGCACCTCACCGAGTTCTGGCACCTCGAGCTTGAGGCCGCGTGGATGGACCTCTGGGACATCATGAAGGTCGAGGAGGAGCTGGTAAGCTACATGGTGCAGAGAACACTCGAGCTCAGGAGGAGTGAGATTGAGACCTTCAGGAAGGATCTGACGACGCTCAAGAACGCGGTTCCGCCGTTCCCGAGGATAAGCTACGACGAGGCGATAGACATACTCCAGAGTAAGGGCGTCGAGATAGAGTGGGGCGAGGACATGGGCGCCGACGAGGAGAGGGTTCTTACCGAGGAGTTTGAGGCTCCGTTCTTCGTCTACGGCTATCCGAAGCACATCAAGGCCTTCTACATGAAGGAGGATCCGGAGGACCCGAGGAAGGTTCTCGCGGCGGATATGCTAGCTCCCGAAGGCTACGGCGAGATAATTGGGGGCAGTCAGCGTGAGGACGACTACGACAAGCTCGTTCAGCGCATTTTGGAAGAGGGGATGGATCCCAAGGATTACGAGTGGTACCTCGACCTCAGGAAGTACGGTTCAGTTCCGCACAGCGGTTTCGGATTGGGCTTAGAAAGGCTCGTCGCCTGGGTTCTGAAGCTCGACCACGTCCGCTGGGCCACTCTCTTCCCGAGGACGCCGAGCAGGCTGTATCCATGAGCCCTTTGCTTCACAAAGCGCTCGCGGAAAGTTTTTGTTCCTTTATTCTTTCAAGGTTTTGATGGCAGGTTCTGCTAGATCATGCCGTCCTGTAACTACCCCTTCACGACCCTCCATTTTAGCCCCTTTTCGACAGTTGCATCAATGAGACCCCGGTTGTAGAACTCGGCGATAACTGCCCTAACCGGAACGAGGTTCAGGGCGAGCTTCTGGGGCGTTACCTCCACCGAGTAAAGGCGCATCAGCTTGAACGCTATTTCGTCGATTCCCAGGGGGCTTTCGAGAAGATCCTGGACAAGTCTCTCAATCTCCTCCACCCGTTCAAGGTTCTTCATGATTAGGGATCGAGCTTCCTCCTCCACCACCGGCCTGCCGTGAGAGGGAATCAGGAGATAACCGTCATCGGCATAGCGGAGTAGTCTCCCGAGGGAGTCCTTAAACCCGGCCAGATCGACGAAATAGGGAAGGCCAACGGTTTCGAGAACCCTCTCACCGAAGAAGGCATCGCCCGCATAGATAAGCCCGCTCTCCCGGTCAAAGAAACCGGTCATCCCCGGTGAATGACCGCTAAGGTTCAGGGCCTTGAGACCGAAGAGCTCATATCCCCATTCAAAAACCACGTGGACTTTAACTTCTTCTGGGAACTGGAAGACGAGGAATCCCTTGGGCGCTTTGGCCCCGAAGGTTATGATCTCCCTTGCGAGCGGGCTTTCAGCGATGGAGAACTCGAACCTGTGGATGTAAAGAGGGGCTTCGAGCTTTGTGGAAACCGCAACGTGATCTGCGTGCCCGTGCGTGACGAGCTGGGCTTTGATCTCGAGACCCAGCTTTCTGGATTCCCGTTTTAGATCCTTGTGCCTCCCCTTTCCGTGACCGGGATCAACTATCACTAGCTTCCCGTCGTGAACGCGGAGGAGCGTTGAAGGGCTGCCCGGATAAAGGTACGCAAAATCAGACAGTTTTCTAAGGCCCATGAAACCACCTGAGAATATTGGAAAGGGAGAATAAAAGGGTATCCAAAAATCAGACGTGCCTGGCGTAGAGGGTCTTTCTGCCCTCTTCCTTGGCCCTCTTGACGGCCTTCTCGATGAGGACCTTGACCTCAGCCTCAAGGGCGTCGTAGAACTCCGGGCTGACCCTCATCTCTGCGTCAAGGCTCTTAACAAACTCCTTAACCTTTGACTTAACTATAATCTCGGCCATTTTTCAACACCTCCTTTGCGGGCTGTCCGGTGGACAGCGCCGTCTATATCTGGTATGGAGAGTTTATAACTCTTCCCATTGAACGAGACAGAGCCTTAGAGTCTCGCAACACAAAAGGTTAAATCTTCTCCCCCGGTAATCCTATTGGTGGGCCCCATGAAGATAGCACTCATAGACGGCGAGCATTACCCGGATGTTGTCAAATGGGCCCTTGATAAGCTTGGAAACGTTTGCTGTGCGGTTTTCCTCGGAGGTTCGGAGAAAATAGGCAGCTTGGAGGAAGTCGAAAGACGCCTCGGTGTGCCCATCTACCGTCACGATGATTACCTAACGGCCCTCGCGAGGGCCCTCGCTGAGAACCCGAGAGTAAAAGAAGTAGTGGACCTCAGCGACGAGCCTATCGTTGGCTACGAGGATCGGTTCAGGATAGCATCACTCTGCCTTCTTCACGGTGTTACCTACAGGGGGGCAGATTTTGTATTCAAACCCCGTCCCCTGAATAGAACGTCAAAACCGAGCATCGGGGTCATAGGAACTGGGAAGCGGGTGGGAAAAACCGCAGTCAGCGGCTTCGTCGCGAGAACCCTCAAGGCCATTACCAGACCTGTGATAGTAACGATGGGCAGGGGAGGGCCGGAGGAGCCCGAGCTGATAGACGGGGAAAAGTTGGAGATAACGCCGGAGTTCCTCCTGAGGATAGCGGAGAGCGGAAGACACGCGGCATCGGATCACTTTGAGGACGCCCTCACATCGAGGGTCACTACTATCGGGTGCAGGCGATGCGGCGGGGGAATGGCCGGGTTTCCTTTCTTCGATGCCGTTGACAGGGGGATTTCCCTCGCGGAATCGCTTCCCCACGATCTGATAATACTGGAGGGAAGTGGTGCAACGTTCCCCTCATACCGGGCGGACGCGTACGTTGTCGTCGTTGGAGCGCGGCAGGAACTGAGCTCGATAGCAAACTACTTCGGCCCGTTCAGGCTTTCTCTGGCTGATCTCGTCGTCGTCACGATGGCTGATCTTGTGGAAGAGGAAAAGATCGAGAAAATAGTGAGGGTCGTCGAGGGAGTAAATCCCAGGGCGGAGGTCCACGTTACTGTCTTCAGGCCGAGACCCCTGGGGGATGTCTCGGGAAAGAGGATCGGGCTGGTTATGACGTCTGAAGAGGCCCTAGAGAGCTCAGCGAGGCACCTCGAAGCGCTGGGCGCGGAAGTTCTGCACTCATCTGGAAACCTGTCGCGGAGGAAGGCCCTCCTCAGGGATCTTGAGGGATTCAGCGGAATAGAGGGAATAGCTGTGGAGCTCAAGGCGGCTGCGGTTGACGTTGTCACAAGATGGGCCCTGGAGAGGGGAATCGAGGTCATTTACCTGGACAACGAACCGGTCAACATAGACGGGAAGAACCTTAGGGAGGCCGTTTTGAGACTCGGCAAAAAGGTTCTGGGGAGGCGGGCCGATGATACTCGTCGTTGATAAGGAAACCGGAGCGAAACTGCCATTTTCAAGGGGAATACTAACGAGGTCGATAACGCTCTCGGGCGTTGACGTCGGCGTGGCATACGCGATAGCCTCTGCGGTTCAGAAGGAGCTGATAAAGCGGGGAAAGAGGTTCGTGACGACGGATGAAATAAGAGAACTGACGTACTCAACGCTCATAGAGAGGGGGCTTCGGGAGGAGGCAGAGAGATACCTCTTCTGGCGTACCCTCAGGCGGAGGAAGGTGCGGCTCACAGTTCTCCTGGGTGGAGCAACCGGTGTGGGAAAGTCAACGATAGCAACGGAACTGGCCTTCCGGCTGGGAATACGGAGCATAATCGGAACGGATACGATAAGGGAGGTTCTCAGAAAGGTCATAGCAAGGGAGCTCCTCCCCGACATACACGTCTCCTCCTTCCTGGCAAGCAATGTGGTAAACGCGCCGAGGGGCATTGACCCCCTTATCTACGGCTTCGAAACGCAGGTGAAGCACGTATCGGTGGGCATCAAGGCAGTCTTGGAGAGATCTAGGAGGGAAGGTCTGAACGCCATTATCGAGGGGATCCACGTGGTTCCAGGTTTCATAGAGCTGGATGAGAACGAGTTCATGTACGTTATAACCGTTCCGGGCAGGGAGAGCCTTTTGGCACACTTCTACGAAAGGGCCAGATACTCCCCAAGGGGAGCTGAAAGGTACGTAAAGAACGTCGAGAAGATAATGCGCATTCAGGATTACATCGTCGATCGTGCCAAGGAACTGGGCATCCCCGTTATTGAAAACGTCGAGCTGGAGAAGGCCGTGACAGCGATAATGGAAGATCTCATGAAAAGATTGAAAAAAGAGGTCGATTAGTTGCCCTTCCTCTTCCATATTCCCAGGAGCTTTCTGCTACCCCACGTTGCCTGAACTTCCCAGACCACCACCATGTCAGTGTAAACGTCTATCAGGTTGAAGCTGTTTCCAAAGGGGTTTCTGTGGAGTTCCCAGCTCACGGAGCCGGCGTTAACTATCGGCGTTCTCTCAACCTTGACTCCGTAAGCGTTGCCGCCGTGACCGGTCAGCACGAGCTCGGTTCCCTCCCTCGTCAGGAGTTTGAGAACGTCTCCGCCGTCTTCGAGGAAGCCGATCTCCCTGCTCCTGGGGATTGGGATGACGTTGTGATGCATAACCACGATGCGGAACCTGTCATCGTATTCCTCAAGCACTTTCTCCAGCTTCTTCTGTCCCATCCTGCCGACAACTCCGATCGGCGTCTCGTACTGGGCGCTCAGAACGGGTATTATAACGTACCCGTCGAATTCTATAACTTCTGGCTCCCCGAAGTACTCCTCGAAGAGCTCGTGGCCGAGGTAAGTTATGTCGTTGTGACCGGGGACAACGAGCTTTTCAGCAGAGATCGCGCGGTAATACTCATAGGCCCGCTCGTAGTACCGCTCTATGCCCGCATCGACAACGTCACCGTTGTGTATGACGAGGTCCGGTTTAAGCCTCTCGTTGATCATCCGGATGACGTTCTCAAAGACCTTCCTCCTGAAGTAGACCCTGTCAGAAACGTTGCTCTCGCTTAACTGAACGATGCGGAGGACCCTTTTTCCAGAGGGGATAAAGATTTTCGGCCGTATAGGCTTGTGATCCTTCCTCTCCTCGTCGCCGGTAACACGCCTTATCGTGACGCTTACCCTGCCGTCATCGTGGAGCTTGATGATGTTATAGCTGTTCACGTCACCCCTTCTCGTCTTCCGGCAGGACGTGCAACCCGCGTTGTCGATAACGAGATCCTCAACGCGATAAACGTTGGGAACATGCTTGTGGCCGCAGGTGTAGAGGGTCACCTCGTGCCTCAGGAGGAGATCGAGGACGTCTCCCGCGTTGAAGAGAACGTTCCTCTCCCTCCCCGTGTCTGGAAGGGGAACGAGGTGGTGATGGGCAGCGACGATCTTGAACCTCCTGTCGGAGTACTCCTCGAGCTTTGCCTTGAGCCAGCGAAACTTATGGCCCCCGATTCTGCCGTCACTCAAATCCGGAATCGTTGAGTCCACCCAGATCAGAACCCCGTTATCGAACTCGTAGACTCCGTTGAGGGGCCCTATAAACTTCTCGAACAGCTTGTAGCCGACGTTCCTGACGTCGTGGTTGCCGGGAATAACAACGAGCGGCTTCCTTATCTTGCCGAGCTGATAGGCAGCCTGCTCGTACTCCTCCCTCAGTCCCTGGTTGGTTATGTCCCCTGTGTGAACGACGAAATCGAAGTCCCCCCTGTTGATCTCCTCCACGATGAGGTCGAAAGCGTAGCCCTTGAAGGCCCCTTCGTTCGTTATGTGGGTGTCACTTATGTGGGCTATCTTTATCATCGCCATCACTCCGTTGCTATCGCCGTTTCAAGCTTTCTCCTGCTCGCCTCGAGAAGATCCGTTATCGAGAATATCCCAACTATCTTGCCGTTCTCCTCTATGAGGATGTGCTTCAGCCCCTTCTTTGCCATAACGTCGAGGACGTCCTGGAGGGGCGTTTCAGCTGGCACTGTAACGAGGTTCTTCGTCATTATCTCCCTCACAGGGGTTGTGTTCGGAAGGCCCGGAACCACGAGGCGCCTTATGATGTCCCCCTTGGTGAGAAATCCAACGACGTCGCCGTTCTCGTCCACCACGACGAGGGAACCTATATCGAACTCAGTCATGATCTCGCCGGCCCGCTTAACGGTATCGTCGGGCCTTATACCTATGAGCTTCCTGCTCATGTAAACCCTGATGGGGGCCTTCATATCCATAGCGATCACCTGCGGGAATACGTCACAAAAATATAAAACGATACCTCATCCCATAACGAGTTCATCCACAGTGAAGCGCCCTTCCTCAGGAGAGATCTCAAGGTACAGCGCCGTCCCATTCCTCAGAGAGTTCCACTTGGCCCCATAGTAAAGCTCAAGGGTTGACGAGGCGACCGCAAAGACGTCCCTGCTACGTAGAAGTATCTGCCTCACGTAGTCCCAGTTCTCCCGTTTCAGGAGGTATTCAGGCCGGGAGTAAGCGGTGATGAAGCCCCTCACCCATTCATGGCTAATGAAGAGCGAACCCGTGTTAAGGCTGGTGTTCACGAAGGGCATTATGGAAGAGTAAACCCTCAGGAGCTCACCTTTACTGACGGAATGGAGGGCCCTGCAGACGTAGAGGGCCATAACGTAGCTGTCAGATGCCTTCTTCAGCGAGTTTTCATCAAGACCGGCCCTCTCCACCAGTCCTGCCTTGTTGAGGTCTCCGTTGTGGTAGATCCAGCACGAGAACCCCGTGGAGGAAAGGGAAAACGGCTGGGTGTTGAGGATTCCCTTACTTCCCTGGGAAGCAGCCCTGGAGTGCACGAGAAGAACCGAGAAACCATCGAGCGACTCCACCAGTGTCTTAACGCCCGGGCTGTCCTCAAAGATGGGCCTGATCGAGCGGTAGTGCTGGAGGGAACCTCCGTTGAACAGAACGTAGCCCCAGCCGTCGCGATGCCGGCTTCCCTTCCCCCTCGCTTCTTTATAGGGGTCTTTCTCTGAGGCCCTGACCATCGCCTCCACGAGGGGGGCCATCTTTTCTCCCTCACCCACCGCGAAGAGAACCCTGCACACATTGATCACCTTTCATCCGTACTCGGGAAAGGATAAAAGGTTTCTCACCAAAAACGTTTTTTAGCGGGAGGAGTACAGTTTATGGGAAGAAAGCCATGGCTGAGAGCAACCTTGATGCGTTGAGCTCAACCCACGAATTGACCCGGCTTGAGACTAGGTCTTCTGACATCGGGCCGATAGCGGAGGGCATAATGAAAGTTCTAAAGAAGATAAACGCCCACAGAAAGCTCTACGAGACCAACGAAGAGGCAGTTAAGCAACACCTCATAGGAGAGGTAATGCGAACCCTTGGCTGGGAGTGGGACAACCCGGAGGAGGTAAGGCCAGAATCGAGAACAGAGGAGGGAAGGGCTGACTACGCGCTCATACTGGGCGGGGAAATAGTGGCCTACGTTGAGGCCAAGAACCTCGGCGTGAACATAGAGAAGCGTGAAGAACCGCTGAGACAGCTCGCCAAGTACTGCTTCAACACCGGCGTGAGGTACGGCATACTGACCAACGGGGCGGTGTGGATAGGGGTGAAGGCCTTTGAAGTCGGCTCAAGTTTGAGGGAGAGGATCCTCGTCAAGGTAAACCTCCTCAACGAGCCCCCCATGAAGGCCGCGCTCAAGCTCTCACTCTTCTCCAAGTCGCGAATTCTCGAAATGGAGCGGATCTCATCCCTTCTCAAGGCCCTTGAGCTGAGCTTCATGGGACTCGTCAAGGAGGGCTACCCAAGGGAGGCCCTCTTTGAGTACCTTAAGGTCGATCGGGGAAAGAGAATCGTTCCGATACATCTACTCGAAGGGCACGAGAACCCGAAGGTTGCCTACGTCTACGACAACGGCTGGAAGCTACTCCCCCTGCCGGAGAGGACAATGAAAGGTGTCCTCCTGGCTGTTCTGCTCTACATGGGGCAGAAGGCCTTCGGCGACGAGAAGAGGGAGATAATGGCGGCATATGAACAGCTCAAGAGGATACCTCTAGAACAGAGAAAGGCCCACGAGATCCTCGTCAGACTCGAGGAGGAAAAGAAACTCAACATCTCCGTCGAGCTTTAGCGCCCGAAGCGCCTTTGCCTCTTCTGGTACTCTCTGATTATCCTAAGGAAGTCTATCTTCCTGAACTCCGGAAAGTAGACATCAACGAAGAACAGCTCGCTGTAAGCTATCTGGTAGAGGAGGAAGTTGCTTATCCTTACCTCCCCACCCGTCCTTATCACGATGTCCGGATCGGGCATGTTCGGGTAGTAAAGGTAGCGCTTTATCAGATCTTCGTCGATGTCTTCGGGCTTTACCTTGCCAGCCAAAACGTCGCTCACTATATCCCTCACGGCATCCGTGATCTCGCTCCTCCCACCGTAAGCTAGGGCCACGTTTAATATGAAGTCCGAGTATTTCCTCGTCGCCCGCTCGGCTTCCTCAATGGCCTTCCTGACGTTTTCGGGCAAAAGCTCCTTTCTTCCGATGACGTTAACCTTCACACCGTGTCGGTGGATCCTCTCGTCATTCACGAGCTCCTTGAACTTCCGTTCGAAGAGGTTCATAAGGGCGTTTACCTCTTCCGGGGAGCGCTTGAAGTTCTCAGTTGAGAAGGCGTATACGGTCAGGGTTCTTATTCCGAGGTCTATGCACCACTCGATTATTTCCTCCAGTTTTTGTGAACCGAAGTAGTGGCCGTACCAGGGGGGCTTTTCAAGCTTTCGCGCCCATCTCCTGTTCCCATCCATTATTATTGCCACGTGCTTTGGCATGTTCCCCGATTTAACCTTCTCAAAGAGGTAGCGCTCGTAGAAGTCGTAGACTGGCCTGAACAAAATGTGGGGAACGTGGGAAAGGAGCCTGTAGATCATGGCCCTCACTCAATCCTCTTCCTTGATTTGAGGTGTTTCTCTGCCAGCTCCATGTAGATTTCCGCGTTCTTCTTCGTCCACTCGATTTCCTCCTCGGTGAGCTGTCTCACGACTTTCCCTGGGACACCTATGACGAGACTGTAGTCGGGGATCTCCTTACCCGGCGGAACGAGTGCTCCCGCGCCGATGACCACGTGCTTCCCTATCTTCACCCCATCGAGGATCACCGCACCCATACCGATGATGACGTAGTCATCAATGGTGGCCCCGTGAACGACGGCGTTGTGGCCTATGGTGACGTACTTTCCAACGATCGTGGGCTGGTTGTGGGAGGTGTGTATGCTCACGTTGTCCTGAACGTTGGAGCAACAGCCGATGTAGATCTGCTCGATGTCGCCCCTGAGAACGGCGCTCGGCCAGACACTCGTCTTCTCCTCCAGAACAACATCACCTATGATGGACGCGCTCTCATCGACAAAAGCCGTCGGATGAATCTTGGGTTTCTTTCCTTCCAGCTCGTAAATGGCCATCTCACCCACCCCCGCGTGAGTTGGATGGATGGCTTATAAACCTAACCGGAAACAAGTATATAAGTCCGGCCGATCGAATAAGAGGTGTGTTGAGCCATGAGGTACAGAAGGGGAGCCAGCGCGGAGAGGGAACTTATACACAGACTGGAAGAGCTTGGCTTCGCGGTCGTCAGATCAGCAGGAAGCAAGAAGGTCGACGTTATAGCGGGAAACGGCAGGCTGTACCTCTGCATAGAGGTCAAGAGCACCAAGGGGCGGAGGATCTACCTGAGCAAAGAGGACCTCGAAAAGCTCCTCTCGTTCTCGCGAATGTTCGGAGGAAAACCCTACGTGGCGGTAAAGTTCATCGGGAGGGAATGGCGGTTCTTTCCGGCGGAGGAAATAACCAAGAGGGGGGCCGGCAGGAGTTACCGTATAGACTACACCGACGCCGGCATGAGCCTTGAGGAAGTCGTTGGAAGACAGAAGAGCCTTCTTGACTTGATGAAACCGGGTGGTGGGAATGAAGGTTAAAACACTCGTCCCCTTGGTCGTTCTCATTGCTTCGCTAATCCTAATCGACCACGTTGCAGCTTCCGTATCCTTCGACGTCTCACCCGTGAAAGAGACCATGAGCACGCCGCCGGGGGCAATCATATCCGTCCCCGTCAGGGTGACCAACACTGGCGACGAGCCGCTTGGCAACCTGACACTCTCCCTCATCTGGAACATGGAAAACGGCCTCTACGTCGTGAACAAGACCGTTTACGTCGGCGTGAACGAGAGCAGGGTATTTGACCTGACGCTGAAGGTCCCCGAGCTACCGTCTGGGTACTACAACGTAACCGTTCGCGGAACCCTGGGGAACGTTAGCGTCGAGAAGAAGCTAGTCCTCCGCGTTGAGAAGGAGGTTCTCTACTCCCTTTCAATAGACGTGGGGGAGCGCTACATCTACGGAAACGACGTCAGGATAGGATTCTCCCTGGTCTCCCACTCCAACGATAGAATAATCGGCCCAATATGGATGAAGGTTTACAGGAACGGAACCATAGTCGCCGAGAAGGCCGAGATAACGTATCTGGACCCGGGGGAGAGGTGGAACTACACTCTCGTGCTCAACCGGCCGAAGATCGGCATATACAGCGTCACGCTCTCAGCAAACATGTCGGGTGTTTACAGGAAGGTTGAGAAGACCTTCGTCGTCTACAGGCGGAGGTTCACCTACAGGGCCTGGTACTCCGACGGTGAGCTGAAGGTTCAGGTCAGGCTCATCAACGGCTCGCCCGTGAAGGGCATAGAGGTCACCGTGAACGGGCTAAAGCTGAAGACCGACGAGAACGGTCTCGTTAAGTATCCCACCACCTCGCCTGGCCTCTATGAAATAGAACTCAACCTCGACGGCGTCGTTGAGAAAACGGCCCTCTACGTCGGGAGACTCTTCATAAACTACGAGGTCAGGGGAAACACCCTTGAACTGAGGGTTCTTGACTCCAGCGGAAACCCCGTCCCCAACGTAACCCTCAGCATAGCCGGCCCCAAAGGAGAGTACCAGGCAGTAACGGACGGGAAAGGTAAAGCGTCACTCTCGCTCACCGCACTCGGGTACGGCACGATATCGATAACGGCCAGTGCAGAGAACTACGTGGGCTCCAGCCTGACCATCGCGGTACCTTCCCCATCACCGACCACGACGACAACAACCCGCCGGACGACCACCAGCTCGACTACCTCGAGCCCAACGACCACCACTGAGAGCACGGGGAGCAGTTCAACCGCTCAGACGGGGCCTCCCTCCAAAGGAGGAGGCATCAGCTGGAGCCTACTCGGTTCGGTAATCCTCGGACTGGCGGTGTTCGGAGGGAGCATTTACCTGTCCTTCCTGAGGCCCCACCTGATAGAGGAGGAGCTGGGGAAGTACTACTTCGTGAAGCTCAGGGCCCCAAGAATCCTTCCCATCAGGAACTTCAGGTGGGAGAAGGGAATGAACGCAGTGGAGGTCAGGGCGACGAAAGGAAACGCAAAGATCGAAGGCTCAAAGGTCGTCTGGACGATCGATGAGCTGGAACCCGGGGAGGAGGCCATCCTCCAGGTTGTCCTCGGGTGAGCTCTTTTCTATTTCATCCAACATGCCGGACTGCGACGGGAGTTCATGGGAAAATGGGATAAAATTTGCCGGCAAAAGGGAAAGCATCAGGATGATGCCCCTTCCTTCTTTTCGGCCTGTTTTGTTTCGTCTTTCTTCTCGGCCGGCTTTGATTCCTTCTTTTCAGCTGGTTTGGCGGTCTCTTTCTTTCCAGTGGCCTTGGCGGCGGGCTTGGCTGGAGTCGGCCTCTTGGGGGGCCTTATGCCGTAGCCGACTATCTTGAACTCGATTACCTCCCCATCGCGGAGGTGGTAGCGGTAGGTTCCATCGGCTTTCTTCTCAATCTTGACAACTGGGAAGCGGTAGTCACCGAACTTCTCGTTGAGCTCCCTTACTTTATCGGGGTGAATCGGCACCCAGTTGAAGAGCTCTAACGCATCTTCCGTTCCATCGGTGGTCAGGAGGTAGGCCTCGCTGAAGCCGAGGGCTCCCGTCGGACAGACGTCGACGCAGAACTGGCAGAAGGTACAGCGTCCGTAGTCGATCTTCGGGTGGGGCCTCTTCTCCATCTTGCCGTCCACTTCGAGCCACGTCATCTCTATTGCCCTTGCCGGACATATCTGACCGCAGAAGTTACAGCCAACGCACTTCTTCCAGTCGAGCGTGTGGAATCCCCTGTACTTTGGAGCAGGCTCTATCTTCTCGAAGGGTATCTTAATCGTCACGGGCTTCTTGAAGAGGTACTTGATGCCCATCCAGGGCTTGACGAAGGACTTCTTGATCTTGACCTTTTCCTCACCAACGACTCTAGCCATCGTCATCACCTGTCTATGTCGGGCGGACAGTTGTCGAGGGTCTTCAATATGACGGGCACATCTGCCAGGCGGGCTCCCTTAAGGAGCTCCTCAAGCACCGTGACGCCGTGACTCTGGCTCGGCCCGCGAACGTGGACGCGATACGGCTTGTGGGTTCCGTCGCTGACGACGTAGGCCCCGAAGTCACCCTTGGTGCTCTCGACGTGGGCGTAGGCGTCTCCGGCGGGAACTTTAAAGCGCGGCAGGTTCTTGAGCTTGGGGTCCTGCACCATGTAGGGCCCGCTCGGCGGCCCCATGTCGAGGAGCTGTTCGAGTATGTAGAGATCCTGCTCGATCTCGTACCTCCTCACGAGGACGCGCGCGAGGCTGTCGCCCTCTTTCAGGACTGGAACCTCAAAGTCGAGCTCGGGGTAGAGGTAGTAGGGGTCGTCTTTCCTTACATCGTAGGGGACTCCAACAGCTCTGAGGTTCGGACCAGTAACCGCGTGCTTCAGCGCGAACTTTCTGTCCATGACGCCGACTCCCTCGGTCCTCTCGAACATTATGTAGTTGTCAAAGAGTATCTCGTCGAAGTCCTTGAGCTTGGACTTGATGTACTCGACGGTGTCCCTCAACTGTCTCAGCCACCTGTCACCGGGTATGTCCCTTCTAACTCCCCCGGGGACGGTGTAGATGTGGTAGACCCTCCCGCCGGTTAGCTCTTCAAAGAGGCGCATGAGTCTCTCACGGTAGGCCGCGGCCCACTGGCCAGCCGTGTAAAGGCCTATCTCGTTTCCAAAGCCCATTATCCAGAACATCCACGCTGAAAGCCTTGCCATCTCAAGCACTGTCGTTCTAATCCATATCGCCCTCTCGGGAACCTCCCAGCCGACTATTTCATCAACGGCCATCGAGTAGATGTTCTCGGGAACGTCGCTCTCGGGAACGCAGATGCGGAGGAGTAACGCTATGTTTGTGAAGTAAG
>Ga0256838_1001120_pt1 | contig 13451 bp, 18 predicted proteins | sample 4571419metaG_FD_185978 | JGI IMG/M metagenome (GOLD analysis project Ga0256838, IMG submission 185978) | Hydrothermal vent microbial communities from Guaymas Basin, Mexico - 4571-419 | ecosystem: Environmental > Aquatic > Marine > Hydrothermal vents | place: Mexico: Guaymas Basin | collected...
GTAGGCACTATCCAGTTAACCATAGGGTCAATTCCCATATCCATCATTTTTTGCTGAGTATAAGGCAGTAAATCTTCCGTACCTTCTCTTACGCAGCTAGGTTTTGGAAAACTAGGAGGTCTTTTGACCTGACACATAAACATTATATTTTTTGGTTTTGGCATTTGCATGCACACTCCTTTTTTTAGCCCTATTATATCTTAAAGCATTAACTTTTTATTAATTGTATCAAATTTTCTCGATTAAAATAATTCTCGCCCTTAAAGGCTCAAAATACTTCTTCATAACCTTCCTCACAACCGTCTTGTCAAGTCCCCCGACTCCCGTACCGAGATACGGAGTAATTACCAGCGCGTCTTTATCGCTGAGATACTCGGCTATATTTTTACATATTTTTTCTATTCTTTCATAATCCGGGGCTATTTCCACAGCCCCCGGTTTGTAATCCATAACAGCTGCGTGAATTGCCCATTTATACTCTTCACAGGGATAAACCGTCACAGCTATATCGCCGGGATTCAAAAATCCGTGTTTTTCTGTCCATTCATCCATTACAGCCTGAAGTTTAGGACACATCATCTTTAAAACACCGCTGACACCGCTTCCGAGTTTTAATATCGTATTACTTGGATTTACTATATAATCACCTCTGAAATCCCTGATATCTCCTTTAACTATTTCAAACATTCTTTTACCGTCTCCCTGTCGCTGTAATCTATTTTTTTGTGGCAGTATTCAATATAATTTTCATCGCCTTTACCCAAAAGCATTAAAACCATATTGTTTTCCTTAGCTATTTTTAACGCTTTTTTTATAGCTTTTTTTCTGTCGGTTATTACCTCAAAAGAAGTGTTTTGAATGCCTTTTGATATTTCCTTACAAATATTTTCAACATTTTCACATCTTGGATTATCTTCTGTAAGAATTATATAATCGGCAAATTTATCTGCAACCTCTCCCATTAAATATCTTTTATCCCTGTCTCGGTTACCGCCTGCACCGAAAACAACAATTTTTTTACCCTTAACAGCACTTAATACTTTCTCCATCCCGTCAGGCGTGTGGGCAAAATCGATAATCACCAAAGGGTTGTTTGAAACTATTTCCATCCTGCCGGGTACGCCTTTGAAATATTTCAATTGAGAATTGAGAATGGAGAATGGAGAATTAGTTAAAATCTCAACAGTTTTTAAAGCAAGAGAAAAGTTCATCTTATTAAATTCACCCGCCATCAGAATATCCTCAACTACAGGTTTATCTAAAACATGTAAATTTTTTTTATGTATTTTAAATTCATATCCCATTACGTTTACAAGTGAAAAATTTGAATTCTCAATTCTCAATTCTCCATTCTCAATTTTTAAAAGTTTTCCATTTATTATTTTAATGCTTTCATCTTGAAAAAAAGACTCTTTTGCTTTTTTATATTCTTCCATGCTTTTATGAAAATCAAGATGGTCCTGAGAAAAAGAGGTCAAAATCTTGGCACTAAAATCAATCCCCTCAATCCTGTTTTGAACAATGGCATGTGAAGATACTTCCATGATAAAAAAATCGGGTTTATATTTAAAAGCCCTTTTGATAGTGGTAAAAACAGGAGGGGTTGTAAGTGTTTTTCCTTCTTTTTTTTCTCCGTTAAAATAAAAACCCTCGGTTCCCTGAATACCAACAGAATATCCAAAAGATTGCAACAAATATCCCAAAACAAAAGCCGTAGTTGTTTTCCCGTTTGTACCGGTTATTCCTATAAATTTTGTTTTAAGATTAAGCTCCCTTAAAAGCTCTTTTGGAGTTGTAAAGTTTTTAATATTCCGGGCATATTTTGAGTTTTGAGAGGTTTTTAAAAAGAGCTTGGAGGGGGAGAGCTCTTTTGTATTGTCTGTTATTAAATCATTGTTTAAGTAATGAATTAAATCCATTAACTATCTCTATATCATTACTGTTTTGAAGCAGTTCTTCAAAATAACTTATTGCGTTTTCTTTAAAACCGTATTTTAATAAAATATCAAAAAAATCTAAAAGTTCTTCTTTCGTTTCAAAATAAACTTTTGTAGACAAAAGAACGTTTTCCAAATCCTCTTTTGATTTTATTAAATCCCTGATATCTTTAAAAGAAACAGCCTTTTCAGATTCCAACTGCGACAAAGAAACATCAAAATGAATATTTCGCAAGCTCATCCAATTTATCCTCATATCCATGAGGTACGTTCATAACAACCAAATCAGGATGTATTTTTTCTTTCAGGGCTTTTTCAATACCGTATTTTAAAGTAGCGCCTGCACTCGCACATCCTACACATCCGCCCTGAAGCTGAACGAAAACAACAGGTTTTTTTACATCAATCAATGTAACATCGCCTCCATCCATTTGAAGCATAGGGCGGATTTCTTCAAGTACTCCCGCCACCGCTTCTTTTAAGTCTTCGTTAGAAAAAGGAATATCCGCCATATTATTCTCCTACGAATTCAATAATACACATCTCCGCAGCGTCACCTCTTCTAAATCTTGTTTTAATTATTTTAGTATATCCGCCGTTTCTGTTTACATATTGAGGAGCTATTTCTTCAATAAGTTTTTTAGTAGCGGCTTTTGCTCTTTCGTTACTTCCTAGTTTTGAATATACATATCTGTGTGTATTCAAATCAGGATTTTTTTTAGCTTTAGTAACTATTTTTTCAATATATCTTCTAAGTTCTTTAGCTTTTGGAACGGTAGTTTCAATACTTCCGTGTTCGATTAAATCGCAAGCCAAGTTTCTAAGAAGCGCTCTTCTGTGTTCGCTGTCGCGCCCTAACTTTCTGTAACCGTGCTTATGTCTCATTACTCTTCTCCTTTAAGTTTAGCAAGTTTTTCTTCTATAGCCTTTTTGACTTCAAGAGGCAATGTTTTTGTAATAGAAAAACCAATCTCTTCCAATTTTTCAAAAATTTCTTCTAATGATTTTGTTCCTAAATTTTTAATGTTAGCTATTTTTTCTTTGCCCATTAATACAAGTTCACCTACATATTTAATCCCGGCCCTATCAAGAGCGTTAAAGCTTCTGCTTCTTAAATTCAAACTTTCAATAGGTTCAAACAAAATATTATATTCTTCAGGAAGTTCAACATTTTCCGCTTTTTTAGGCTCAAGTTTAAACTCTTTCGAAAATACGCTGAACTGATTTAAATAGTTGTTAACCGCATCTTTAAAAGCGTCGATAGGGTCAACCTGTCCGTCCGTTTCAACCTCAAAAATAACTTTTTCAAAATTAGGGTCGTCTTCGATTAAGATATTCTCAATATTGTATACCACTTTTTTAATAGGAGAAAAATACGCATCAAGTCCTATATAACCTTCGGGAAGTTCATCTCTATAATTTTCGACAGCGACAAATCCCATTCCTTTTTTTATAATAATGCTCAGTTTTAATTCGCCTTCTTCATTTAAAGTGGCTATATATTCATCAGGGGTAACGACATCAACTTCATCGTTAATTAAATCTTCTCCTCTGATTTCTTTAGGACCTACAAACGTATAATTAACCGTGATTTCTTTTTTTTCAGGGTCTTTAATCTTAAATCTTATATTTTTAAGATTTATAATAAAGCTGGCAACATCTTCCAGCATACCTTTTAAAGAATCAAATTCGTGTTTTACCCCTTCGATTTTTAAAGCAACTGGAGCATATCCCGCAGTTGCCGCAATTAAAACTCTTCTAATCGGATGGGCTGCACTTACTCCAAAACCGGCTTCAAAAGGATAAACCTCGATTTTTGCGAGATTTCCCTCTTTTTGATAAGAAAATTCGGTTGGAATTAAAACTTCTGTTTTTATTTTATTCATTTTTTAGCCCCTATTATTTAGAGTATAGCTCAACTACTAGTCTCTCATCTACTGGAATATTTACTTCACTTCTCTCAGGAATTCTTTGGAACACCCCTACCATTTTTTCTTTGTCAACATCAACCCAAGGAGCTATACCTGTTTGAGCCGTAAGTTCTAAAGCTCTTTGAATTTGAGGGTTGTTTTTTGATTTTTCTCTGATTTCAATTCTATCCCCCTCTTTAACTAAATAAGAAGGAATATTTACTTTTTTCCCGTTTACAAGTACATGCCCATGAGTTACAAGTTGTCTTGCAAATCTTCTAGTAGTGGCAAATCCCATTCTGTAAACTACGTTATCAAGTCTTCTTTCAAGAAGTCTGATAAGGTTTTCCCCCGTACTTCCTTCTTGTCTGTTTGCCTCTTTAAAAAATCTTCTAAACTGCTTTTCAAGAACACCGTAATAATACTTAATTTTTTGTTTTTCTCTTAACTGTTGTCCGTATTCTGAAATTTTTGTTCTTCTTTGCCCGTGTTGTCCAGGCGCGTAAGGTCTTCTGTCAAGCGCAGATTTACCTGCAAGTCTTCTTTCACCTTTTAATTCTAAACTAACACCAAGTCTTCTTTCAATTCTTTCAACAGGTCCTGTATATCTAGCCATCGTTACACCCTTCTTCTTTTTCTTGGTCTACAACCATTATGCGGTAATGGAGTAATATCTTTCATCCATAAAACTTTAATTCCGTCAATAGCACCTACTGTTTTAACGGCAGTTTCTCTACCGCCTCCAGGTCCTTGTACTTTAATTCCAACTTCTTTAATACCATATTCTTTAGCTTTTGCCATTGCATCTTCTACAGCTTGTTGAGCAGCAAAAGGAGTTGATTTTTTGCTTCCTTTAAAACCTAAAGCACCAGCAGAGCTCCAGCATAAAGCATTACCCATTTCATCGGTTACAGTTATCATAGTATTATTAAAAGTAGCTGCGATATATACTACACCGCGTCCAACTTGTTTTTTAATTTTTTTCTTTTTAGTTAATTTTCTTTTTGCCATCATCTACCCCTTATTTCGCTTTTGCGCCGACAGTTTTTCTTTTACCTTTTCTGGTACGCGCATTTGTTTTAGTTCTCTGACCTCTAACAGGTAGTCCGCGTCTGTGTCTAAGACCTCTGTAGCATCCTAAGTCCATAAGCTCTTTAATATTAAGCTGAACTATTTTTCTAAGCTCACCTTCAACAATGTAATTACTTTGAATTTCTTTATTTAAAACAGATATTTCTTCTTCGGTAAGTTCGTAAACTCTTTTTTCAGGGTCTATTCCTGTGTCTTTAAGTATTTTTCTGCTTGTTGTAAGACCGATTCCGTAAATATACGGAAGTGCGTATTCGATTTTTTTCTTTTTAGGTAAGTCGATACCAGCAATTCTCGCCATGTTTTATCCTTGTCTTTGTTTATGTCTTGGATTTTCACAAATTACCCTAACAATGCCTTTTCTTTTAACGATTTTGCATTTAGGACAAATTTTTTTAACTGATGCTCTAACTTTCATAACTTCTCCCTTTGTTTTTATAGACAATACCCCCTTAGGTACAAAGACCAGCCCTTGCAACATTTAATTAAAATAAATGATGCAAAGCCTCTTTTACGTTCAGGGGGATGGAATTATATCATATAAATACATAATAAAGTGAAAAGTGAAAAATGAAAAATGAAAAATGAGTAAAATTCTTAGTTTATTATTTCCTTAAAAAAAGGAAAAGAGTAAAAACTCTTAATTTTAGTGGAATATGAAAGCCATTAAACCGATAATTGCAAGTGTAATCGTACCTGCATTTATTTTATCAAACTCTTTTCTAAATAAAGCCAAAAGTAAATAAATTACAAATCCCGCACTAAGCCCTATCGTAATGGAATATGTAAGAGGCATTAAAATAACCGTTATAAAAGCACTTACGGCTACAGTATGGTCTTTAAAATCTATATTCTTAAGCTCACTGAACATTAATACTCCGACCATTACCAAAATAGGATAAATCGCATTGCTTGGAATTGCTTTATATAAAGGAAGGAAAAAGAGGGTAGTAATAAATAAAAGCCCCGTTACAACGGCTGTCAGTCCCGTTCTTCCCCCTTCTTCAACACCAACGGCGCTTTCTATAAAAGAAGTTGTGGTGGAAGTACCAAGACTTGCTCCTATAACCGTTGCGGCGGCATCCGCCTCAAGGGTTTTTTGAAGCTCCCTGCTTCCGTCTTTAAAAAGACCGGCCCTCATACCTATACCGGCCAGAGTACCTATAGTATCAAACATATCCGTAATCAAAAAAGTTACAATAACAGGAATTAAAGAAAGAGTTAAAGCGCTTGCTATATCAAATTTAAAAGCAATAGGAGCAATACTAGCAGGAACGGACACAATTCCTTCAGGAAGCTTTGCAAGTCCGAATATCCAAGCTACCACAGTAGTCACTAAAATAGATAAAATAAAAGCACCTTTTATCCTGTAAGAATAAAACAGGGCAGCCGTTATAAAACCAAATATCCCGAGCAAAACATTAGGGTCTTTTATATTCCCAAGCCCCACCAAAACGGCGTCATTATTGGTTATAATCCCCATCCCCTGCAATCCTATAAAAGCTATAAACATCCCTATACCGGCACTTATTGCCCTTCTTAAATCCACGGGTACCGACTCAAGCACCCACACCCTGAATTTGGTAAAGGAAAGGGCTAAAAATATAAGTCCGGATATCATTACTATTCCAAGGGCCGTCTGCCATGGAATCCCCATACCTTTTACAAGTCCGAATGTAAAATAGGCATTAAGTCCCATACCAACACTCATAGCAACGGGGGTATTTGACCAAAACCCGTTTAAAACAGTAGCAATAATGGTAACAACGGCAGTCGCGGTAATTAAAGCATCAAAAGGCATTCCTGTAAGGCTCATAATAGAAGCATTTACAGGGACAATATACATCATAGCCAAAAATGTAGAAAGTCCGGCTCTAAACTCGGTAGATATGTCAGTGTTTTTTTCTCTCAGATGAAAGATTTTTTCAAGCAGTTTCATTTTTCAGCCTTTTAATTTAGCTGAATAATTTTAACAAAAATATGAGCGTTTTACCAGGTTTATTTAAAGTGTCTGTGAGCAGATAAAATTAAATAAAAAAAACCGAGGTTATTTCACCTCGATTCTTTTTCCGGCAGGTTTTTGTTTTTTAGGAATAAATATTTTTAAAACACCGTCTTCATATTTAGCTTCTATATTATCCAAATCGGCATCGTTTGGAAGTTTAAACGCCCTTTCAAATCTTCCAAAAAAGCTTTCTATTCTAGTATAGTTCGGACCGTTTTCTTCTTTTTTTAATTTTCTTTCCCCAGAAATAGTAAGTACACCGTCATTTACTGCTATTTCTATATCTTCTTTTTTAACGCCAGGAAGGTCTATTTCGAGATAATAACCTTTTTCATCAGCTTTTTCATTCACAGCAGGCGTAAAAGCTTCCACTTTTTGAACAGGTTTGTTTGCTTGAAGAACCGCTCCTATTCTTCTTTCTATATCTTGTAATTCTCTGAAAGGATCAAATACCATTGGCCACATTTTCCCCTCCTTTTTAATAAAATTTTTTTCTACTGAAATTATAGCAAATTATTAAGACAATGTCAATAATATTGATATTATTTAACTAAACTTTTATTCTTTAAATCTTTCAATTTGTAAAGGGGTTTCAAAATAAACACTGTTACTAGGAAACGCAAAAGAACTTCCGTTTTGCTCTACAATCTCTTTTATTTTAAGATTTATATCTTCTCTGATTCTAAGATAATCTTTCCAAACGGCCGTATTGGTGAAAAAATAACAAAAAATACTAAGAGCGCTGTCTTCAAACTGGTCAAAATAAATTAAAAGGCTTTCATCTTTTGCTATTTCAGGATGGTTTAAAAGCATATTCCTTATATCTTCCACTATCTTTTTAACCTTATCTACAGGCGTATCATAAACAAGGCCTATTCTCATCATAATTCTTCTTTTATCACGTCTGCTGAAATTTTCAACGCTTGAATTGGCTATGGTTGCATTTGGGACTATTATAAGTCTTTTGTCAAAAGCCCTTATTTTAGTGGTTCTCATTCCTATATCTTCTACTATTCCCTCAACATTACCTATTTTAACCCACTCTCCTATTTTAAAAATATTATCGGTCAAAATTGCAATTCCTCCGAAAATATTGGCTGCCGTATCTTTTGCGGCAAGAGCAAAAGCAAGTCCACCAAGTCCCAAAGAAGCTATAAACCCTGTAACATTAATGCCCCAGTCCTGAAGTAAAGCTATAATACCGATAGATATTACTAAAATTTTAATTATTTTTATAACAAAACCGGCAAGTTCTCTTGAAGCTTTTCCAAAACGCCCCAATAATTTATAAACCGACTCTTCAAATTCGTTTATGATATTGTAAATAGCCCAAAACACGTCAAAAATCAAAAACCCTTTTAAAATATGATAAGCAACAGCATTTTTTACTTCCAAAAAAAACAAAAAGAAATAAAAACCTCCTATCACAAATAAAAATTTCAAAGGCTCTTTTAAGGCTTTTAAAAATTTATCGTCAATATCGGTTTTCGTTTTTTTCGTCAAAAGCCTTAGCGTCTTTATAAAATAAATCGTAAAAGCCTTTCTGGCAATCAAAAAAAACGAAAGTACCACAAAAGCCAAAATGATTTTATAAAGAGGTAAGGACAAAAATTTGTAATTTAAGATATTTATAAATTCACTTAGATAACTTTCCATTTTTAACCTTTATCAGATTTTCTTCCATCATTATACCAACTATTTTTTTAAACGTAGGCACGGCCGAAGATGAAGCAAAATAGTTAGGCCATTTGGCTTTTATATCAAAAAAAGTAACTCCTATCGTATATCTGTGAATTCCGTCGTTAACAAAACCGAAAAAAGATGAATTATATATATTTTTATATCCCCCTTTAACGGAAACATGAGCCGTTCCGGTTTTTCCGGCAACAAAAAGTCCCTTGATATCGGCAGCTTTTCCTGTTCCCTTTAAGACGACTTTTCTCAATATTTTTAACATGGTCTCAGCTGTCTGAGGAGATACAACCCTTTTTTTATAAGCTTTTATAGCCCCTATTCTCGGGGTAAATGTAATTCCTTTATTATTAAACACATTATAAGCTTTTAAAAGCTGAACAAAATTTACCAAAATTCCGTAACCGTAAGAAGTAGTTGACTTATACACGGGATAATTTAAAAGTTTCAGGCTTCTCAGCTTTCCTTTAAGCTCATAAGGTAAATCGATACCGCTATATTCCCCAAAACCGAAATTTTTAAGCCCGTTAAAAAACTCTACGTTTGTAAGTCTTAAAGCAAGCTGTGAAATACCTATATTACTCGAATACACAATCACGTTTTCTGCACTCAGCCACTCAAAAGGCTCATCGTCTCTTATAGGAGTTTTTCTCCATTCGGGTTTCCACCTTCCGTTATATCCTTTTATTATTTCATAAGGATTTACTTTTTTAAGCTCCAGTAAAATCGCAAACGTAATAGGTTTCATAACCGAACCCGGTTCAAAAAGCTCTCTTATAACGCTTATTTTCATATTTTTCACATCCCTTGGGCTTATATGGGAAGGATTATACCTGTTAGAAGTGGCAATGGCCAGTAAGCGACCGGTTTTTGAATCCATTACAGCGGCTACAACCTCTTTTGCCGACAATTTGTTTTTTTGGACTGATAGCAGTTTTTCTATTTTTCTTTGTAATACAAGGTTAATATTAAGAAGAAGACTTTTCCCGTCAACAGGCTGCTTTACAACTGAATTTCCGTCATAAATAATATTACCGAACACATCCCTGTAACCTTTTTTAAATCCGTCTTTTTTTGCTCTTAAAAGTTCGTCATAATACTCTTCAAGTCCGTTTTCACCTTTTTTTAAATCTTTTCTGTATCTGCCCAAAACCGGTTCTAGCGTATCCGCATAAGGATAAACTCTTTTAAAATCCAAACTCGCTATTTCATATCCTCTTCTGATACCCGTTTTAGGATTAGTTAAAAATACCCTTTTTTTATCAAGAATTTTTCTAAGATAAATAAGATTTTGCTTCGTTTTTAAATCTACCTTTGCAATAAGAATCCGATTCTTACCTCTTTTTTTGGCAAAATTAATAATATTTTTTAATCTTTTCTCGCTTATACCCGAATATATAGAAAAAAGTTTTATAAAAAGAGCCTTTTTATTTTCATCAAGATAATTCACATATAAATAAACGCCGTAAAGCTTTTGACTTTTGGCAATAGTATAATTTTTAGAATATATATTTCCTCTAACAGCGCTCTCTTTTTTAACTATAACAGGTTCGAAATAATATTTCGGTTTTGCAATGGAAAAAAACAAAAAAGCTCCGTAAACAATAGCCAATAAAAAAAGAAAAAGAAAAAAAAATGCGGGGATTCTTATGTTTTTCATTAAATTTGAGTTTTTAAAAGCTCTTTGTAGGCGTTAATTGCTTTGTTTCTTACTTCAAGCATCATTTTCATTTTCATTTCGGCTTTTTGGATAGTAATACTCGCTTTTGCTAAATCCTGAACTTCTCCCGACGCTATGGCGGCCTGAGTTTCATCGGCTTTTTGCATCAAATTATTTGTTTCATCTATCTCCTTTTTCAATACCTCTTCAAAATCTATCCCTCCGCTTTTAGAAGTTTTGTTTTGAAGAGGAGAAGAAGATGTGTTAATACCGTCAACTTTATTTATAAAAGCCATCTGTTATCCTTTAGGATTGTAAAATATTAATGGCGTTTTGAGCCATGTTTTTAGTAGCCTGAAAAGCGGCCACATTTGCCTGATAAGCCCTTGTCGCTTCTATTAAATCGGCCATTTCCACAACAGGATTAATATTAGGATAGGCAACATAACCGTCCGCATCTGCATCCGGATTTGTCGGGTCGTACTTTAAAATAGGCTTGCTGTCATCCCTTACTACTTTATCCACTATAACCGTTTCAACAGGAGGTTTTGCAACAGCGTAATCTTCTCCTTCCTCGTCAAGAGGGTTTTCATATTTATGAAATCTGGAATTTTCGTCTATGTATTTGTTTAAATGCTCTTCAAAAGGCACGGCTTTAAAAATAACCTCTTTTCTTCTATAAGGCCCTCCCTCGGGAGTTCTTGTAGTATTTGCATTAGCGATATTTTCGGAAATTATATTTATCCTAAATCTCTGAGCCGATAATCCGTATCCTGAAATATCAAAACTGTTTAAAAAAGCCATTTTCTATCCTTAAATATTCTTACTTGAATCTATAACCGCTTTAAATATTTCTATATTTTTTCTTAAAGCCGCTACGGTGGCGTTATACATCATACTGTTTTTTGCCATTTCAGTCGTTTCAACGTCTATATCAACACTGTTTCCGTCATTTTTGGCCAAATGACCGTCTCTGTAAAAAACTATAGGCTTGTAAGGGTCGTCAAAATCCTTAGGCTCTAAGTGCATAGGCGATGTTTTGGCCAGTTCTAACTTTTTAGACGGTTTGTGAAATTTTTTATTTATCTCTTCTTCTAATGCTTCTTCAAATCTTATATCTTTAGGTCTGTAAAAAGGAGTATCGGCATTTGCAATATTACTTGAAATCATATCTTCTCTTATTCTTCTGTAAAACAGGGATTTTTCCATAATATTAAAAGATTTTGAAATTTCAAATGCCACATTCTCTCCTTTTTAAATAACAAGCAAAAAACGTTCCTCTTTTTTTTGATAAAATTACATTTATCATTATACTTCATAAAGGTTAAATTTGCAAAAAGTAGATACCCTCGTTTTTATTATAGTGGCTGTTTTAATGCTTATAGGCGCTATATTTTCATATTCTTTACCTATATTTTTTGAAGTAAAAAAACATTTAAGCGAATATCACTTTTTTAAAAATTATCTCTTATTTGCAGGTGGAAGTTTTTTCCTTATGATACTTTTATCCAGGGCAGACCCGGAAAAGTGGTTTAACATTTTAGGGTTCGGTATACTTATAATATCGGGAGCACTTATAATTCTTCTGCCTTTTTTACCTGAATCAGTAGCTCCGGTAATCAACGGTGCCAGACGGTGGATTAAAATAGGCGGCTTTAAATTTTCACCGGTAGAGTTTTTTAAAATAGGGGTAATCTTTTTTTTATCATGGTCTTTTACCAGAAAAGTTAAAAAAACAAAATCCCTTAAAGAGGAATTTACCCTTATAATCCCTTATCTGCTCGTTCTGGGAATATTTTGGGTATTTATCATTTTTTTATTATCCGACTTAGGACAGGTAATGGTTATGGTGCTGATTTTCGCGCTTATGCTACTGGTAGCCGGAGGAAAATTTCAGACATTCGGTATTATGGCTGCAATCGGAGCTATGCTTTTAATATTAGCGGTAATGTTCGCCCCTTACAGACTCGAAAGGATAAAAAACTGGCTTTATACCATGACTTCCAACTTTTTTCCGCACCCCCTTATTGAAGGCTCCTCTGCAAATTACGAACAGGTTATCCAGTCTTTAAACGCAATACACCATGGAGGAATAAGCGGCGTAGGAATAGGAAACGGTATTTTTAAACTCGGGTTTTTAAGCGACGTTCATACGGATTTTGTCTTGGCGGGAATAGCGGAAGAGAGCGGTATTATAGGTATAACAATCGTTCTTGGTCTGTTTGCCGTTTTACTATTTAGAATTTTTAAACTTTCTTTCCGAGCTGAAAAAAAAGAGTATCAGCTTTTTGCTTTTGGAGTGGGAAGTCTTATAGCCATTCAGCTTATTTTAAACGGTCTTGGAATAACCTCAATCATTCCTCTTAAAGGTTTAACCGTTCCGTTTTTAAGTTACGGGGGAAGTTCACTTTTTGCATTTGCCACCGCAATAGGGATGGTCTTGATGATAAGCAAAAAAGCAAAATTTTAATTAATGGAAAATGGAAAATGGAAAATGGAAAATTTAATATCGCTATAACCGGGGGCGGAACCGGAGGACATCTGAAAATTGCCAAAGTTATCAAAGAAGAATTAAACAAAAGAGATATAAAACCTATTTATATAGGTTCAATTTTCGGGGCTGATAAAGAGTGGTTTGAAAACGATAAAGGATTTAGTCATACCTACTTTCTATCTTCTTCCGGAGTGGTTAACAAAAAAGGGCTTAGAAAAATAAACTCTTTAGTAAATATCCTAAAACTCTCAAATGAAGCTAAAAATATTTTAAAACATCACAACATAAAAGCCGTATTCAGTGTAGGAGGATACTCTGCGGCACCGGCTTCTTTTGCAGCGATTTTAAGTAATGTTCCGCTTTTTATACATGAACAAAACGCCCATATAGGAGCTCTTAATAAAATCCTAAAGCCTTTTTCAAAAAGATTTTTCAGTACATTTCTTTACGGCGACCCATACCCGGTAGAAGATATTTTTTTTGAAAAAGCAAGAATAAGAAAAGAACTAAAAACCGTTATATTTTTAGGAGGAAGCCAGGGAGCCGTTGCCATAAACGATTTGGCTTTAAAACTGGCTTCTCAATTAAAAGAAAAAAATATAAACATCATCCATCAAACGGGTAAAAGAGATTTTAAAAGAATAAAAGAGTTTTACGAAAAAGA
>Ga0256838_1001122_pt1 | contig 13410 bp, 8 predicted proteins | sample 4571419metaG_FD_185978 | JGI IMG/M metagenome (GOLD analysis project Ga0256838, IMG submission 185978) | Hydrothermal vent microbial communities from Guaymas Basin, Mexico - 4571-419 | ecosystem: Environmental > Aquatic > Marine > Hydrothermal vents | place: Mexico: Guaymas Basin | collected...
CATCTTATAGTTAAACATGACCTTTATTCTGTTCAAACTTGGCATCCAAAGGTTAAAACTCCTGAGGGTATAGCTGAGGCTTTTTTAGAGTTTGCGAAAAAAGAGGGATTGAGCTTCGTAAAAAAAAACTTAGCTCCATTTGATGAGGAAAAATACAAATGTTTGATGAGAAATTTGGAAGTTGTAGAACTTAAATTTAGCGATATAAAAAAGGATAATCCGGATTTTAGGATTGATGCTGAGTATTTTAAAAGGGATTATTTGAAATATGAGTATATCTTAAGAGCTTATCCAAAACTTTCAAAACTAAGCAATTTAATAAGTAGAAATTTGAAAACTATAACCAGATCATCAAAAATAAGAAAACCTTTTAGGTATCTTGAAATAGGCAGTATTAATCTAATGAATGGATTTGAGTATAAAACGGAAGTAATAGATCCCGTAAAAAGAAAAATTCCTGATAGAGCTAAGTATATTTTGAAAGATTACGATATAGCTATATCTACGGTTCGTCCCAACAGAAATGCAGTAGCATTTGTTACGGAGGCTAGAAGATTAGTTGGTACAAGTGGTTTTGCAGTGGTGCGTTTAAAAGAATATAGTCCTTTTCTTTTTTACGCATTTGCTAAAAGTAAGTTTTTTAAAAATTATTTGATGAGAAGAACGAAAGCCTCAATGTATCCTGCAGTTTTGTTAGAAGATGTTTATAGTATTCCTGTACCTATTTTTTCTACTAATTTTCAGGAATTTATAGAAAAAATAGTAAAAGCAGCTCATGAGAAATTAGAGAAAAGTAAAAAACTTTATAAAGAAGCTGAAGAATTATTACTTCAAGAATTAGGTTTGAAAGACTTCCAGCCAACTAAAAGAAATATTAGTGTTGTTTCTTCTAAAGAAGTTTTTCTAAATGCCCGTTTGGATGCTGAATATTATATGCCTAAGTATAAACAACTTTTTGAAAAATTAGATGAAAGTAAGATACAAATGGAAACTTTAGAAAGCATAGTTTCTATGAAGAAATCAATAGAGCCAGGTTCCAAATACTATCAAAATTCAGGTATTCCTTTTATTCGTGTGGCCGATTTCTCTAGATTTGGAATAGACACTCCTAAAGTTTATCTACCGAAAGATATTTTTCCTGAAGAAAAGCTGAGGGAATTGAAACCTAAAAAAGATACAATTTTATTATCTAAGGATGGAACTGTGGGAATAGCCTATGTAATTAAATATCCTGAAGAGGAAAAAGTATTAACATCCAACGCAATACTACATTTAAAAATAAGGAAAAATAAACAGAAAGAATATTTACCTGAGTATTTAGCTTTAGTTTTAAATTCGCTTGTTGGTCAGTTTCAAGCTGAGAGAGATACAGGAGGAAGTATAATTCCTCATTGGAGAGAGAAGGATATAAAGAAAGTTTTAATTCCTAAATTGAGTTTTGAAATACAAAATAGAATAGATAATACGATAAAGTTGTCTTTTCAACTTAGAAAGGAAAGTAAGGATCTTTTAAATAAAGCTAGGGAACTTGTTGAAAGAGCGATTGAGGAAGGAGAGGAAAAAGCAATTAAAAGTTTTACAGATAATAATATTTTAGAAAAACTATAAAAACGCATATGAACAAACAGTTCTAAATTTTCCAACGCTGTAAGCAGAAATTTATTATTTCTTTAGTTAGTTTGTCTATGCTAGATTCGTTAAAGTTAAATTGTTTTATATAGGAACTTAGAAAGTATTGGTTGTAAGGTAATTTACTTTTTGAGTAACAATTTTCAGATTTTTCTACTGGAATGCGATTACTGCAAGAACCTTTGTTCAAATAATCTTCAAGTAGAGTTAGATTTCCAAGTTTGTTAATTTTACTTTTATAGGAAGTTTCATCTATAAATCCGAAATCTTTATAATCTGCTTTTAAATTTTGGGCTATGATGTGTTCAATTTCACATTTTCTGTAGAGTTCTATATCGTATTCATCCGGATATTCCGCTAAATGTAAGGAAATTTTAAGATTGAGGTTTTTTACAAAGTTTTCAAGAAACTCTTTTTTATTTAATTCCCAAAAGATATATTTCGTAGCTTTATTTTTAGCATTTACTTCTTTATCTAAATAAATTGTAAACTCAGAGTCATTTCCATATTCATGAATGAAACGGTAAAAGTCATCTTTTGGAAATTGATAAGAATATTTTAGTTTTGAGATAACATTATAAAGACCAGCTCTTGGATCAGTTCTTCTAACTTTATAAATTCTTAAATCTGTGCTTTCAATTAAATCCAAGAGGTTATCATCTAAAAAGTTTTTATAATTGGTTGTTACAAGAAGGTGCCAAATTCTAACGTCCGGTTCTAGGAATAAAATAAATTTGTAAAGTTTTTTGTTTTGTTTTTTGTAAACATTATCTAGTAGTTCGTAAAATGAAATTGTTAAACCTTGTAGGTCCTTTACGGATTCTAAGATAAAAGTTTTTAAGTCTGATTTTCTATCAATCAGTAATCCAATAGTTTTCTTTATAAAGTTTTCAAATATATCGTCAAGATTGGTGTCATAATTGTATTCTATAACCGAACCTAATTTGAAATGAGCTTTTGTCCACTCTGCAATGTAGTGGTATAAGAATTTTAGTAAATCATCTTCACTGAATTTGTTATCTTTAATATAGGATATGTTTAAAGTAGTTCCTAAAGATTTGATTCTGTCAAAGTGTTCAAAAATAGTAGCAAAAGCAGATTTGATTTCTTCGTTTAGTGATCCATTAAAATACTTTTGAGAAATAAACATAAATATGCTTTTAACTTTATCTAAATAGGTTAATGGTTTTCCACGATCGTTTATGACTTCAAAGATTTTTATAGCTAAATTCTCATCCTGAACAATGAATTCAACAACAAAAAGTTTACCACTTCTAATGAAATCAAATAATTTCTTCAGATCTTCATTTCGAAGTTCATTTAACTTTTTGCAAAAGAATTTATAAACTTTTAAAAGTAATTTGTTAGTTTGTACTTCTGGTTTTCCTAATGATGGTAAGTCTTTACAGTCTGTCTTGATAAGCTTCTTAAAGAACTCTTTATTTAAATTTCCTAGTTCTAATTTATAAAAGTTATCCTCTTGTAAAAATTCTCTTTTGAAAATTTCTAAATCTACATTGGATATATTTATATTTTCTTTATCATTTAAGCGTTTAAGAATTGTGTTATATAGGGCTAAACAAAATAAATAGAAAGTTGTTAGTCGTTGTTGACCATCTATAATTTCGTATTCATGAATTTCAGGTGCATTAGAAATCAAAGATTTATATTTAACTATAATTGTTCCGTAGTAGTGAGGAATATTTAAATTAATACTTTCTGTAAGATCATTCCAAAAGTCTTCCCAATTACGTTCTTGCCATGAATATAGCCTTTGATAATCAGGAACTATAAATCTTTTACTGTCAAATAGACTTTTTAAAGATTTTAATTTAGCATCATATTGTCCAAAGGACATAAAAATCCTCCTAAGTGCTAGTAATGTTCATATGTAATTTTATAACATAAAATTTTTCTGTTTTTTGCTCTTTTTGGTATTGACTTGATATTTACGCGCCTTCTCTGACAAATATTACTATCCTGTCTATCAGTATTACTTCATTATTTAGAGTTAATATTTTTATTTTGGTTTTATTTATTTCTCTTTTTTCTATTTTCGTTTTGTTGTCATATGAAATTTATATGATGATTTATATGATGTTGTTTAAATACACTTTTTCGTGAGTTTTTTCTGGTAGGATCTCGAGTTGATTTTAAGTTGTTTTGTAATATTGCTTTTTGTGCACTTTTAAGCTGATTTACGTTTTCGTTTTTTTGAAACTTCAGTTACTATGCTCTGCACAAAAAGCAATAGTGGGCATATGTTAGCTAGCTTTGCTTGTGGTTTTGATTAAGCTAAGCTTAACTTTCCGGCCCACGAAATTTAAAGTTTTAGATTCTAATGTTTAATATATGTATGTGTTAATATCTTTATATTTGAGCTTAAGCTCAAATATTTCGCTTCTTTTAGGAGCGAATAGTAAACCTTTTCTTTGACAGTTCCCAAATCATTTTAATACTTATCTTATCTTCAAACTTAAGGGAATGCTTTTTGCAGGACCTAATAATGATATATAAGGTTGTGTAATCCATTGAAAATCAAGCAAAACATTCTGAAAATAGAAGGAATATTATGTACACTTACAATATTTATTACAATATCATTATTTCCAAATTAATATATTTCTCGCCTATGAGATGATAATTTGTTATTTCTAATTTATTGAAAATCAAGGAATACAAACTGAAAATAATGAAATTTAAAATTCATAATATCTATATCCATTTATCTAATTGAAATAACTATAAACTTTAAAAAATTTATTCTCTCTGAATATCAAATTCCTTCTTGAGTCTGTCTATCCGGTTTTGTGTTCCATTCTTGTCCAAAGAGCATAGAAGTTTGACAAGTTCTAATAGTTTTTCTTTAGCTTTGTTACATATCTCAGTTTGAACTCCATCTGGAAGTTCAAAGTCATAGGTAAGCTCAGTAATTCTAGCTTTACCTTGCAGGTTGCTTTCAAGATTATCAAGCTTATACCATTTTTTGATTTTTTTATAAGTTATTAGTGCTTTTCTCTTTTTCTTTCTTCTTAGAAACCTTTTGAATATTTTGTTTATCCAAAATTCAATGTATTTTATATTCTCATTTCTATCTTCTGGAAGAAGATAAAGCAAAAGTGGGTAATAACATATAAGACTCCACAGAGCAGTTGTCTTTGATTCAATATCATAGTATTTTGCGTTAAAGAAAAACCATAAATTTAATTCTGTATATTCATCTTTTGCTTTTAAGTTATCCTAGTTCAATTTGTAATCTACGAAATATCTAAAGTTGTAAAATATTTCCCATATAACAATAATTATAATTCTCTAGTGTAAGTTTTAAAATGCAAGGAAAATATTAAGTGAAAGGTAAATAATGAAGGTTTTAAAAAGCGATGAAATTTTTGAACAGGTAAAAAGAATAACATCTGAAGCTAAAAGTTCTGTAAGGATAGTTTCAGCTTGGCTAAAAGGAACTTTAATAGAAAGTCTTTTAAAGGATTTACCTTCAAATGTTAAACTAGAAGTAATTTTAAGGGCTTCAGAACTAAGAGATTTATTTATAACGGATGAAAATGTCTTTAAGAAAATAAAAGAAAGACAAGGTAATATTTATTTAAATAACCGTTTACATGCAAAATTCATAATAGTAGATAATGAAAAGGCAGTTTTAGGTTCAGCTAATTTTACAGAAGCTGGTTTTTCTGATTATTCAAAAGGTAATATAGAAGCAGCAGTTTATTATGATATTAAAGATGACGAAAATGAAATTTCTAATCTAGTAAATTACTTTGAAAAGATAAAAGAGGATTCTAGGACCTTTGATGATGACTTAATAGGTTTTGCTATTAATCCTGTAAAGTCAAAATCTTTTGAATTTGTTTTAGTAGAACCAGAAATAAATGAAGAATCTTATGTTGAAGTAAAAACTCCAGAAGGAATAGTTTTAGCGAAGGTAGAAAGTATATATTCCTATGATATGGGATTTTTTGCAAATCCTTTTTCAAGTAAAGAATCTGGGCTTTTTGCCTCATTTGATACTTTTAAAACTTTGTTTAGTGCTAGAAGAGATAAAAATTGGAAAAAAGCTGCTGTATGGTCCTACTTGAATGAAAATGGAGACAAGGTAAAAATTGCCGTAGCAAAAATTTTGGGTATAGTTAAGGATGAAAAACTAGAAACCTTGCTAAAACCTTTTGATGTTGGAGAACCAGTTTATAGAGCTTCCATTTCTTCCCTAGGTAGGCTTTTAAATAAAAACTTCTCTGGAAATTCTATGTTATATCCTGTTTATATTGGTAAATTGAAGAATAGCGACTTAGAGATTTTTATAGACCTTAAGGAAGTAATAAATAAACATATGTTAGTTCTTGGAACAACAGGTGCCGGAAAAAGCCATTTTATAAAACTCTTTTTATCAAGAGTAGTAAATAATTTCCGAAATGAAATTTCTCAAGTTTACATCTTTGATCCTCATGGTGAATATTATCAAGCTTTAAAAGATTTTGGTATTCCAAAAGATGATATTTATCATTTGAAACTTAAAGATACTATATTTCCGATATATCCAGAAGAAGTAGAGGATTTTGTCAAAAGTTTAGGATATTATCCTTTGGTTAGTGGCAACTCTTCAGTTGCAAAAAAGAATAAGTCCATAATAGCTAAATCTATAAAACCTAATCTAATGACAACTTCATTTAAAGATAGCAACTTAGAAAAATTACTTGATAGTTTAGATACAGACACATTTGGGAAAGGTGTTTTAGTTGACGAGGCGGAAACAATTTATGGAAAAGAACTTATTACTAATCAGAAAGAAATTTATGAAGAGTTATTGAAATCAATTAACACTAATCAAAAGGTTATTATTTTTGACTTTTCTCAAATAACATCCCCAAGAACTAGAGTTAACTTAGCCGGTCTCATAATGCAGGAGCTTTTCAAACAAAATAAATTAGATAAAAAAGAAAGATTAATAGTGTTAGAAGAAGCTCATAATTTTGCTCCTGAAAGTAGTTACGGAGATGTTTCGGCGGGAAAAGATAATTTAGCTTTAACTATGGCAAGAAAAATAGCTTCTGAAGGTAGAAAGTTTAATTTAGGTTTAATAGTAATCACTCAAAGACCGGCTCAAGTAAGTAAATATGTTCTTTCACAAGCAAATACTCAAGTTATGTTTAGAACAATTAATGCTTCAGATATAGAAACTATATCTTGTTATGTTGAGCAGGCAGGTAAAGAAATTTTAGAGTTACTACCTGTTTTACAGACAGGCGTTGGGATAGTGAGTGGACTAGCAGTTCCGTTTCCTTTATTAGTCCATGTAATGTAAAAAACTTTCATAAAGGTTGCTTAAAGTAGAAAGGTTTATATCAGACTACCATATAAAGAAAAAGATATTATTACCTTTATGTTTAAAAAACATGTGCTATATTTGTTATGGGAAGTAATGTTCTATATGTAAAGCCCTATCTATTATTTCTGAGAGAATCTCATCTGTTATAGGACCTGCTCTAATATTATCATCCTCTGAAAATGATTTTTGGTTAAGTTCTTCTTTAGATTTATCAAAGTAAATATATTGCCTTTCTTTTATCTCATCTATTTTAGTAAGTATAATTTCCTTTAACTCTTCAAAAACACCACTAACTTTCAAAGCGAGTTCAAGTTTGTTTATGTCTTTTGGATTAATGATGAATTTCCCTTTGTTATCTAAACAAACATTAAATTCCATGGGTTTACCATTGAACGAAAAGTTTGCTTTAGCAATATTTAATTTTCCGAAAAGTTCAGGATGTTTATCTCTTATATTTCTATATAGCTCAGGAATTCTTTCTTGTTTAACTAAATAGTTAATGTGCCATTTATGCTCTTTTGGCATAACGTAAGTGAGATCTTTATTTGTTTCTTCTTCTTTATAAAGCTCTTTTAATTTTCTTCTAAGCTGTGAATCAAACCAAACTCTAAGTTTTTTGAAATTCATAAGAACAGCATTGATAATAATCTTTTGTAAGATATTTACATTTTTACCTTTAACAGCTTCCTTAACTTCGTATTTTGAAAGTTCTAAAAAAGCTTCCCTACCTTTAACAGCTCTTATGTCTAATATATCCCCAAAACCTAATCTTTTTACTATGGCAAGTAGAACAAATCTTGAAATAGGTTGTCTAATTATTCCATGCCAATGGGGATTCCAAGTTTTATCAATTTCGTTGTAAGTTAGTTCGAACTTCCAGACACCTTCAAATAGAAGTCCAAATTTTAATTTTGAGGAATCAAATTCATTTTGAAATTTTTCAATTCTCTCAAAAAATTCATTTATAAGATTTAAATGAAATTCCTTTTGTTTAATTACTTTAGCTAAGATTTCTAGCCTACTATATTTCTCTTTCTTTTTAAGTTTTTTGTATAAATTGGCTAGGTACTTTCCCAGTTCTTTTTTGGCCTCAATTTTTAATATTTTAATATTCCTTTTACCAAGTCTAAAATGATAAAGTCTAGATAAAGCCTCATTACAACTTCTTATAGAGCTTTTAACTTCCTCTAATTTAAAGTTGGGGAAAGTTAAAGTTACAAAGCTTAAAAGCTTTTTCTGTTTAATATCTTCTTCAAATAAATATCTAATAGCTTTTAGTTTTCTCCTACTTTCCGACCATGCGCAAAAGCGACAGAAAATGTTTCTACATCTAATAGGAACGAAAAATACTTCTTTTAGTTTCAAACTTAATAAATCTGGTTTTGACTGCAAAGAGGTTTCTAAACTAAGTTCATTAGAAAGCATATTTTCATCTTTATAAGTTTCTATTTCAAATCCATACCAAGGTTTTGCTGTTTGACCACAATATTTTTCTTTTATAACTCTCTTATAAGCTCTCCTTAAATAATCTCTGCTAATATCCCAATATTTTTCAAATTGATAGGAGAGCTTAAGAATTAAATGTGCTTTTTGTTCTTGCTTTGAATAATCAAGCTTGTCAAGATAATTACTAAATTTTTGAATATAAGTATTGAAAAGTTCTCTATCAGCTGTTACTAAAGAAGTAATAATTGGAAATTCGGGAGTAAGTACAGGATAAATAGTATTGTCACTTTTTTTGTATTTCTTATGCTCCCGTAATCTGTTTTTTTCTTGACTTTTTTGTCTATACTTCCTATAATTCATCTTAGCACCGGTACGGTACAGTATGTGGTTGTTGTCTGTTATGCGTGTTTTGTGCTACTGACACAAGCTACAATTTGAACTCAAATAACTAGGGGGGAATTAATCCCCCCTATCTCGGTTTATTAAAATCCTATCTTAAAATTCCATATTCAAAATTATCAAATCTAATAATTCTATTTTTAGAATTATATGCTTTATTTTGATTTTATCAAGTAACATATTGAAAAAGCTATATTTAATGTAAAATTTTGGAAACATAATGAGGTTTTTTGAAAAAATGAGTGAAGTTTTTGACAAAATTCTGTTTGATTTTATCAAAAATAAAAATTTCAAATTTGATTTAACAACTCTAGAAGGTGAAACTTATAAGAACTTAAAATTAATAGACTACTCCATTGAGGATAAAGTTATATTAACAACGGAAGCAAAAAGATTTCATCTTAAAGAAATCTACAAACTTTCAATATTTATCAAAAATTTTAAAAGTATAAAAAAAGAAATTGAAAAATCTTTTCCTAGTTCTTCAAAGTTATCTGCATGGGAAGGAAAAAAAGTATATATATACCCTTATGCTAAACCACCTATAGGTTATACCTTACTTAGATATTATCCCTATAGCCTACTGCTTTTAAGAAAACTCAAAACGGGTTTTACTTTGGATATTGTTTATAAACTTGGTTTATCTGCTTTTGCTTTCTTAAAACCATATCCAAAGGAGTTTATAAAAGAAGATGAACCTACTCAAAAACATAAATCAAAAATGTGGAGTAGAGCTGCTATTTGTATAAAAGAAAGTTTAAGAAGAGAATTTAGAGCAAAGCAAACTGATAAACTATTAATGACTTTCGCTTTAAGGGATGGGAGAGAAATAACAGGTTATTATTTTAAAAATATGTTATATTGTAATTTTGAATATTTTACTGTGGTCTGTCCTAAGAATAAAAAAGGAAGTATAAGACTTCTTCCTCACGCTATAGAAGATTTTTGGTTAGAGGAATAAATTGGATTGGGAAAAACAAAAATATTTATTAGATTTAGAATTGGAAAAGGTTCGTATAGAGAAGGAAAGAAGATTTAAATGGATAGGGTTCATTCAAACAACCTTTTTATTAACAGTTTCTGCTACTATAAGTTTAATTTACAAGTTTTATAAAGATTATTATCTATCTGATATAAAACCTATATGGTTTATGTGGATAATTTTAGGAATGGTATTATCTTTATTATTGATAGCAAATTTACTGTGGAATTTTAGAAAGGTAAAGGACTTAAAAGAAGAAATTGAAAGAATTAAAAAGGAGTTACAAAAATGATTCTCCTATATATTATGTTTGCAATGATAGTTTTGTTAATTATAGGAGCTGAAATTATTATGTATCTTGATGAAGGAAAATAGAAATTAATTACAAATTTGGAACACTCCATTTGTAAAAAATTTTCTAGTAGAATTTCATATTGAAAAACTTAATTATGAATGAAACTATTTACCTTTCAAATTATCAACTCCCCCCTTTGTTGTTTTGAACTTGTAGGTTTTGTTTTAGGCTTGGCTCTATTTTTCCCGAGGAGATTTTCTTACATGTTTGCCGCGAAATGCGCAAATAATTTTTAAACTTTTTAGAAGCACACTCTCATTAGGTTATATTTTATAAGCCATTTTAATGTGAAATACATTGTAATAATGTGGAAGAAATGATAATTACAATAGCTCACTAAAAAGGCGGTGTAGGTAAATCTACAATAGCAACTAACCTTGCTGTGGAAATGAATTTGCCGATAATAGATTTAGACTCTCAACACTCCTGTTATTTATTTTCTCTTTTGCGAAAGGAGGAGTATGGAAAGACGCTTGAAGTTTATACTCCAGAAACATTAAAGGAAATAAAAAGGATTTTAGAAAATTTCAGTAATTCCGAGGCTGTAAAGGAATATGTTTTGAAAAGATTAGATAAGATTTTTGAAGTGATAGAACTACAGGAATGGTTTTACTTTAACAACTTAATGAAGAAATTAGAGGAGGATATATCTATTTAATTACTTTTTATTACTAATCTTGAAAAATAATTTACTATTGGTGAGTGTGCCATAATAGAGCTAGTAGATAAAATGTAAATTAAATTGCATAAATAGGGTTAAAATTAACTCTTTTTTAAAGCTAAGTTATTATGGGTACTGTAATTTTTATCTTAGGTAAAAGATGAGATTGCTAGAGGATTTACTTTATAACTTTTGTGAACTTATTTGTAAATCCCGAAAAATTGAATCCAGGACCACTGAGTTATGGTTACGACTCTTATCTAATCTAGTAAATTTTTATATGTTGCCTTTATATGAGTTATATAGGATAATGAAAATGGAAATAAGTTTTGTTAAAGATGATTACAGATTTAGTTATCGAATCTGAAGAAGAAGTTTTAGAAATGGTGAAAGAAAAAATGTTGCAATTATTAAAATTTCTTGCTGGGTTGGATGCAGATAATTTTGTTAAATGGTTGAAAAGTATCAAAAAGGATTTATAGTAAACTTGAGGTGATTGATGAGTAAGATAAGTCAAATTTTAAAGTTAGTTGGGAAAGAGTTTAATAGTGAACTTTTTTCGGAAGAGTTAATTAAAGATTTTGAAAATGACATATACGAAAAAGAAACAGAAAAAGGTAAAACTTACTATACTAAATGCTTTATAAGAGGGAGAGAAATTAAACTTACACCTGAGGAAGTAATTAGACAGTTAATACTAAGAAAATTAGTTTATGAATACAACTATCCTAAAGACTTGATTGTTCTTGAGTATCCAGTTCATTTTGGTCGTGAAATAAAAAAGGCAGATATTGTTGTTAAGAATCCAAAAAATACTAATTATGTTTATATTATTGTCGAAACTAAGAAACCAACTCTGAAAGAAGGAAAAGATCAATTAAAAAGTTATACAAATGCTACAGGTGCTCCTATAGCTGTTTGGACAAATGGGGAACGATTAGAAGTTTTTCATAGAAAGGATCCTAACTATTTTGAAAATATTCCGGATATTCCTAGATACGGTCAAAGTTTGAAAGAGCTACTTCAAGAAAAATTCACAATAGAAGAGTTGAAAAAAGTTGATAAACTCACAAAGTGGAAAGTTTCCCTTAAGGATATTATTCTCAACTTAGAAGATGAAGTACTGGCAAATGCAGGAGTAGATGTTTTTGAGGAAGTTTTAAAACTTATTTTTACAAAGCTTTATGATGAATTTGAAGGGTTTAGAAATCCAAAGAGAATCTTAGAATTTAGAAATTATGGTGAAAGTGATCCAGAGCTAAAAGAAAAAATACAAAGATTATTTGATAGGGCTAAAGCTAAGTGGGATGGAATATTTCCTGAAGATTCGAAAATAAAATTGTCACCTTCTCACTTATCAGTGTGTGTTTCTTCTCTTCAAGATGTAAAGATATTTAATACTAATTTAGATGTTATAGATGATGCTTTTGAGTATCTAGTGAATAAAAGCCAAAAAGGTGAAAAGGGACAGTATTTTACACCCCGTTATGTTATCGATATGGTTGTGAAAATGTTAAATCCAACAGAAGAAGAATATATTATTGATCCTGCTTGTGGAAGTTTTGGTTTCCCCATACATGCTGTTTTTAAGGTTTGGAAAGATATTTATGAAAAACATAATTTGGATCCAAGAGATTTATTAACGGCAGAGGATAAACATCCCGAAGCTATAGATTATGTTAGAGAAAAGGTTTTTGGAATTGACTTTGATGAGAAAGTTGTTAGGGTAGCAAAGCTTTTAAATCTTATTGCTGGGGATGGTCATTCAAATGTAATTAGTTTGAATACTTTAGATTATGAGCAATGGAGAGAACAAATAGACGATGAAGATTGGAGAGATAAGTATTATGAAGGTTGGAAAAAATTAAAGAAACTTTTGAGGGATAAAAGATCTTTTAGAGATTTTAATTTTGATATAGTAATGACTAATCCTCCTTTTGCTGGTGATATTAAAGAACCTAGAATAATTCATAAATATGAGTTAGCTCAAAAATTTGACAAAAACTGTAATCCAACAGGTAAATATCCTAAAAAGATAAGTAGAGATATTCTTTTTATAGAAAGAGCTTTACAGTTTCTAAAACCTGGTGGAAGATTGGCTATAGTTTTACCTCAAGGTAGATTAAACAATGCTTCTGATAAGTGTTTAAGAGAATGGATTTCTAAACAAGCAAGAATCCTAGCGGTTATAGGACTTCATCCAAATGTTTTTAAACCTCATACACAAACCAAAACAAGTGTTTTAATACTCCAGAAGTGGGATAATGAGTTATGCCCCTACAGGGAGGATTATCCTATATTTTTTGCTACTATGCAGGAACCAAGTAAAGATAGCAGTGGCGAGAAAATATATGTTACTTACAAAGACTTTTTAAATTGGGAAAAAGAGGGTAGGATACCATCTTTACCTGAGGATTTTAAAAAGAAGGCTTTGGAGAGTCCAGAGGAGAAAGTTTTAGATAATCATGGACATCTTATAGTTAAACATGACCTTTATTCTGTTCAAACTTGGCATCCAAAGGTTAAAACTCCTGAGGGTATAGCTGAGGCTTTTTTAGAGTTTGCGAAAAAAGAGGGATTGAGCTTCGTAAAAAAAA
>Ga0256838_1001125_pt1 | contig 13384 bp, 13 predicted proteins | sample 4571419metaG_FD_185978 | JGI IMG/M metagenome (GOLD analysis project Ga0256838, IMG submission 185978) | Hydrothermal vent microbial communities from Guaymas Basin, Mexico - 4571-419 | ecosystem: Environmental > Aquatic > Marine > Hydrothermal vents | place: Mexico: Guaymas Basin | collected...
AAATCATTCTGTTTTGTATACATTAAAAGAGCAACTGATGAAGAGAAAAATATCAATCCAATTAGTACCCCTATAATTATTCTTGTTTTTCTATTTCTCATATGACTCCCTTATTTAAAATCCACTCATTAATGAACCAGATGAAACTGGAAATGCTATCATCGCTATAACAGCAGGTATGATAAACACAAACATTACAAGAGTAATCCCTATGTTCATACTTGCTGCTTTTTTCTCTACAGCAAGTATTTCTGCTGCTTTAATATCTTCCGCCTGATTTTCAAAAATACTCTTCACACCTATTCCTGTCTCTTCAGAGAGTTTCATAAAACCTACAATAGCAGAAATAGCTTCTGAACCTGTTCTCGCTGCAAGATTATGGTAAGCGACTTCACTACTATAAGCAATCATCTCATTTTTAAATTTTCTAGACTCCTCTAGTAGATCCTTTCCTAAAACACCCTCGCCATCAGTTGTAACCCTATCAATAGCATTGTTAAGACCACCACCACCTTCTAAAATAATAATCAATAAGTCTAAAAAGATAGCAAGATCATTATCTATTCTTTTTATTCTTGCTTTTATCTGCTCATCAAGATATAAAAATGGAGCAAATATAGCAATTCCTATTGCCATTACAATAATAACTATCTGCATCGTACTCGAAAATTCTATAATAAAAGTTAAAAAAATCAGTGACATACCAGCAATAATACTTCCAAATACTATCTCATAAAACTCTTTTCTTGTTATGCCAGCTTTGACAAGCTTTAGTTCAAAATCGGCTTTCTTTTTACTTTGGACAGTAGAAAGAATCCCCCCTTGCATAAGATCAAAAATATTTTTTAATCTTTTTACATGACTTACTTTTACATAAACTATCCATACTCCAAGAGAGATGAAAATCACAAAAGAGAGAACCATAAAAAAATATGCTATGTTTTCAATCATTTCTCAATCCTAGTAATCCACTTATTCACCATCATACCCATAAAAATCCACATTCCAATTCCTAAAAGTTGAAATCTTCCATATTCAGAATTCATAAAATATGCATGCAGTTTTCCATCAAAGTTTCCATCAAGAGAAAAATATAGAAAGATCGATATAAGAACAACAATGTAAGAACCAACATTTGACTCTCGAGTCACAACATCTACTTTCTCTTGCATTTTTTTTCTATAGTTAATAGTAGTTTCAACTTTTTCTAAAGTATTTGAGAACTGTCCACCACTTCCACGCCCTATTTTAATAGCAAGAGCAAATATTAGAAGCTCTTTAGAAGTAACATACTCATTCATATTTCTAAATGCTTCCTCTTCACCTATAGTGTTTTTTTCTTGGAAAAATGGCTCAAATATTTTTTTAAAAAGTGTTGAACTTGAAACAGATATGGACTTTGTAAGAGCCTGCTCAAACCCTATACCATTTTTCATCATCTTTACAAGTACAGAAATAGCAATAGCAAGAGAACGATTAAACTCTTTTTTTCTTTTTAAAATAATTGCATTTACAAGCATCATAAAAAGAAAATATCCCACAGGCATTCCTATTACAAAACCCATCCAATGTTTTAAAAATATACTAAAAACTACACCAAATGCAAGAACAACCATAGCAAAAATTGCTATGAAAAGAGGAACAGGCACATTAAATCCTGCATGACGCATCATAGTGCTTATTTTAGGAACATAACTCTTTTTTTTCTCTTTATCTTTCTCTTCTAAAAGTTCAAAAAGATGATCTTCATCTTTTAGAGAAATAATCTGTTTTACATAGTTTAGATGCTGCATTTTTTTATACTCTACATATAAAATATATACAAAGAAAGTCGCACTAAAGCTTATGATAAAGAGAAGAATTATTGTTATTAAAAGTTCATTCATTACTGTAGGTTTGGCCATCTTCCAAGTAAATTTCCACCACTACTCTGAGTTGCTTTTACAATCTCACTCATGTAGTTTGGTTTCCAACCACACATACGTTTTGGATGAAAAGCTCTCAACTCATCAACTAACATTGAACGACTTATTTCAAAATCGTTATTAAAAATATTTTTATCTAAAATAATCCCATTTTGAAGCATTTTTGTCGTTGATCGAATAGATGTTGAAACAGCTTTAAACTCTCCACTTGAGTCCATAGGATCATCTACATTTACATTTCTCTCAAACTCAAAAAGGTCAAGCATAGAAACAACACCATTCTCCTCTATACGTTTTTCCGGTTCCGATATCTTAACGATTCTACGTCTTCCATCAGGAAAACGCACTATCTGAACAATTAAATCAACAGCAGAGACTATCTGAGAACGAACAAAGTTCATATTTGCCGTTGGACGAGCTTCTAAGAACATATTTTCTATACGAACGATTGCCTCTTTTGTATCGTCCGCGTGAATAGTAGTCATAGAACCAGGGTGACCTGTATTCATAGCGTTTAACATAGTTACGATTTCAGGGCCCCTACACTCTCCAACAATGATACGTCGTGGAGAAGAACGCAGTGCAGTACGAAGTAGAGACTCTATACTTATAGCCCCTGCTCCCTCTTCATTTGGAGGACGTGTCTCAAAAGAACGAATAGCATGACATGGGAGTTGTGGTTTCATCTCTTTTGTATCTTCTATGGTCAAAAGTTGGTCACTTTCATCCACAAAACGAGTGATGGCATTTAAGAATGTAGTCTTACCACTCGATGTACCACCTGAAACTACTATGTTTAACTTCCCTTGAATTGCTTTGAGTAAAAAGTAAGCCATTTTTATATCTATCATCTGAGTATCTACAAGAGACTCGAAAAGAAAAGGAATCTCTCTAAACTTTCTCACTGTAATGTAAGAACCAGCTTCACCATCTTTGTTTAAGTTTGCGGCTACTGGAGGTATCTGTATCTCTAAACGCGAACCATCTGGAAGTTTCGCAGAGGCAATAGGGCTTGACTCATCAATCTTTCTGTTTGAAGTTGCTAACATTCTATTTATAATTCGGCGAAGCTCATCTTCACTTCTAAAACAAAAAGGAGTAGCTATAGTCTGACCAGCATAAATAATGTCAATATAATCTTTAGTATTTACAATAATATCATTCAGGTCTGCACCTGTAATACGCATTATAGTAGTAAGTGGTCCATAAAAAAGAAGATTATCTGTTACAAAATCAGCAATCTCATTTTTTAAAGCTACTTTTGGAAGCGAGTAGTCAGAAATGTGTTTCACAACAACTTCTCTAACCATCTCCTCTGTTAACTGACTTTGTATATTGAGCTTTTCTACAAAGTCATCATAAACTTTACAAGCCAACTCATAGTACTCATCATGTAAATACATCAAAGGAAAACAGATATTATCACAATAAACTTTTTTCTCTTCATCTTCATGGCTAGAAACACTAGACTCTGTAGTTCTCTTTTCAGCAGGTTTCGTACTTTGACGATTTCCTTTTATTTTCTCTTTTAAAGCCATGTTTTAATCCTCTGTAAAAAACTTTTACTCTCATGTGTTTTTATATTTTTAGTATGAATTGCTACATCATGAAGAAAAAATTTCTCTCCAATCTCTTTTATAGCATTCATAAAAGGAGAACTCGGATAAATATCACTTACTAAAAGTGCTTCATTCCAACACTCTCTTAGGTGCATAGCATCATTTGGCAGAGAAAAATCTATCTCAAAGTTATTTTTAAGTCCTTTTGAGAGGATTTTCTTCGCTTCATCTTGAGTTACTGACCCAAAAGAGTCAGCACGATTTGCTATAATATGAGTCTTATTAAACCAACCACTTTTATCTATAATATCTATGTATGTTTTGAGTATAGACATAGAAGGAATACTAAACTCAGTAATCACAAAAATATTATCTGCAATCTCTTGAATATCTATCTCTAAATCAACATCCTCGAAAACACCAACATCTATGAGAATAAAATCAAATTTCTCTTTTATATACATAATAAAGTTTAAAAAAACTTGTATATTTTCTGCCTTATTCAGATACTCTCTATCTGTATGCTTTTGCACACCAGGGACAAAGTAGAAGTTGTTGCTAATACGTTCAAGACCATTTTCAAAGAACTCATCCATATCCATATTTTGTACTGTAGTTATATCGACGATGGTCTTTCTTGGTTGGATGTTATCGAAAAAGAGGTTTGAGACAGCTTTTGTAGAGGCAAAGTCTAAGAAGAGAACATTTTTATCTAAATTGTTTTCAGCTAAAGATTTTGCAAGATTCATAGTGATGGTAGTAGTCCCTACCCCACCACTAATCCCTGTAAAAACAGAAACATTACTATCACCACGTCTTTTTTTAATGATGGTTTGAGACTCTTTTATAATAGCTTCTATAGTATCCGAATCTGCTTTATCATCATGAACATAAACATCGACACCTATTTTTCCAGCCACTAAGGAGTAATCACTATTATCTTTACCAATAACAATCATATAAATATTATTAGTAAAGTAAATATCTTTTAACTCTTCTATATCTTCTAAAGAGTCTATTTTATAAAGAAGAACTACATCTTTATTTTTACTCGTAGCATAGTAATTTATAAACTCCTCTATACTACTAAAGTGGTTTACATCTGTAAGCTCATTCTCTAAGCCATCATAATGAGTTTCATACTCTCTTGATACATGTGCAATTACCATTGTCTGCCTTTAGTTTGTTTGCATTAGTTGATAATGTGGTGTTGTTAATGGTGTAGACACATTAATATCAACTTTTTTAATATTTAAGATCAAACCCCTACCTATTGTATTTGTAATTTCTTCAATAGAAAGTGATCCAAATATTACTTTTCCCATTGTTGTCATCATTCCTTTCATCCAGTTCATAGGATTAAGTAAACCACCACTCTCCCAAGCAGTAAGATAGTCAAACATTCCCTTTCCACCTGTTGCTGTCTGACACCAAGTAACCCATTCATCACCTGTTTTACCATGATTACTATTTGTATCACCTTCATAAAATGTTTCTGTCCAATGTGACCAACTTATCATACCAGCTGATTTTTTCACTTTACAAGAATTGATTTTATCTCCATAAACAGAGCGTATCTTTAAAAGCTTAAAATTCATAAAATCATTTACCTCTGTTCCCTTATTTGTAATTGCAAATGTCATTGTCATTGCTTCATCGTTAGCAAAATTATACACTCTTTCTACTGGTTTAGAGACTATTGCCGATTTACTTGAACCAAACATCATGGTTGACATAAAATTAAACATTGTACTCATTGGTTTTAACATATTTTTTAAAAATGACAGTTTTTTATCATCATCATTACCACCAACATCTTGCATATAAGGAACACTCTCTATTTCACCAGTCATAGCAAGTAACGAGTTTTCTGTATCTGCCATAATAAAACTTGATTGAATTTCAGTCGATTTTGTTTTATTAAAAAATGGCATCCATGCATCCATACCAAAACCACTCATCATTCTACACATAATACCATCGCTAGAAGTACTTAAAAACATAAATTTACATGATTCTTCTTTTGTTGTCTTTTTTGCTTCTGCATAATGAAGCAAAGAGACAGGTGTGTTTAATGTATTATTAATTGATGTTGCACTAGAGCCATTTACACTTTTTTTCATACGGTCTTCTTTATCAACACCTGCAATAATATTAGCAATATATCTTTGTCTTCTGTCTTCTGCTTCATCACTTCGACCTGTTTCCAAAGTATCTGCAATATCTGGATTACCAAAAAAATCACTTCCAAAACCAACTGTTTTAGAAAATATAAAGTCAAAACTTTTTGTAAAAAAACCGAAAAAACCACGATCAGATGTACCTGGGTTTGTAATAGCTGGATCTTCATAATATTTTATATTTCTGCTTATGTCTAATGGATAAAATCCATTTTTATCTGTATTATTAAAATCATTTGCTTCAATAAAAACAACTTCATACTCATCACCACCTGCTGTAATTGGATTACTTAAAACCTCATTATTTAAAAGAAATGGTTTCTGTCCTGAACATCCATCTTCATCTAGCTCTGGATACAGAGTACACAGAGAAGTAGCTTCTACAGTTGTACGAATCCTTCCCTTCGTAACAATATTTACCCGAGAAGACATTTTCTGTCCATTACCACTAAAGTCAAATTTTTTCCAAAAGTTTTCTACCTGATAGTTGGGTGTAGAGATTGTAATTTCTCTCTCATATACTACATTCCCATGTTTATCTTTTCCATTTTCAGCAAGGTCTCCATTTTTAGCTTTCTTTGCTTTTTCAGATTTTTTTGTATCTGTATTAGACTTATCTGCCATATTGCCATTAGCAAATAGACTCATAGCTAAAAATAACGATGTTAAAACTACTTTCTTCATTCATTTTCCTTTAATTATGTGCTAAATTTTTTTGCATCATAGTCTCTACATATGCATCTACTGTAGTAATAATTGCTGTTTTATTCAAATCACCAGCTTTTTCTAACTCATCTGCATACTTTGCAGCAGGAATAAGCATTTTTTCTTGTATATGTTTAATTCGTTCAAGATTATTTACTTGAAAAAGAGTATCGCTCGCACCACCCATAAAAGCGATAACCCAAAAAAGAATCATAATTCCCATAAACAGTGGAACTATAGCTACTGAACCATTTCTCATATAAACTCCATTAAAACATAAGCACTTAATGCACCGAGACTCATCGCCGGTGCAAATGCAAAAGATTTTTTCTTTAGCAGTGTTAATATACCCAAGTGAAACACTCCACTCATCATAATAAAATAGCCCAAAGGTGCAAGTCCAAGAAAGAGTGCACAAAATGCACCAAATCTTAAATCACCACCTCCAAAACTAAAGTTTAAGATAATAGGAATAACAAAAATCACTAAAACAACAGCAACTGCAATAAAATCATAACTACTCAAACTTCCATCTAAGTACTTTAGTAACAACAAAACTAAAAAAGAGGGAAACATAATCTTATCTAATATAAGACCTCTTTTAATATCTATATATGAAATAACTCCAGATACAGTAATAAAAAAAAGTAATGAAACCATTTATCTCTCTTATAAGTTTTTGTGATACAAATGTGATATTTACTATTATATGAGAAGAAAGCTTAAAGGAGTTTGAAGTTAGCTATAATTTGAATAAATTAGGGAGACAAGGGAATATATCCCTTGACTATGCTAGTGAAGCATAGGTGCATAAATGCACAAAAGCAACAATACGAATAGTAGCTTTTTCATAAAATCTCCCTTAATATAATGTAGGAGGGCAAAAAAAAAGGCTAGAGGGTAATTAATCCTCTAGCCTTAAAAGCTTTTTACCGCTCCATACATTATACTAAGTTACTATTCGTAATAATCATTATATCTGAAAATTATTTAAGAAGCAAACCCACTAGAGAAACTATCTTTAGCAACTACTATCTGCTTCTGTCTCTCTTTGCGTTTCGTATCTTTTTCTACAAAAATTTTCTTACGAGTTTTTGGATCCATCTCTGTGTAGTACATGACTGCAGAGTATGTTGAGGGTGTTGGTGTAAAAACTTGAGCTTGCTCAGGGTTCATCTGTAACTCATCTGTAGTAAAGCGCTTTAACTCATGCATATCTTTCTCTTCGCAACCAGGATGTGCTGCTATAAGGTAGTAAGTTAAAAACTGCTTTTTCCCTGTCTCTTTATTGAGTTTATCATACATTTTTTTAAAATCTACAAGAGTCTGTTTCCCCGGTTTCCCCATAAGTTCTAAAACATGCTGTTGGGTATGTTCTGGGGCTACTTTTAACTGTCCAGATATATGATGCTCTACCATCTCTTTTAAGTAACTATATCCATGCTCTTTATCTGCTGTGATAAAGTCATAACGAACACCGCTCGCTATAAAAGCCTTACGTACACCCTCTACTTTTCGGATATCACGAAGTAGATTAATATTCCGACTATGGTCAACTTTCATTACCTTACACAAACGCTCTGCATCAACACATTTCATATGGTCACAAGTTCCAAGTTTAAGTTTTTTACCACACTCATACCCATACATATTTGCCGTTGGACCTCCAACATCAGAGATAATTCCTTTATAATCTTTATATTTATTAAAATCTTTTGCTTCAGCTAAAATATTTGTTTCACTTCTTGTGCGAATAGTACGACCCTGATGCACACCAATAGCACAGAAGTTACACTCACCCCAACAGCCATGATGAGTCATAATAGAAAACTTAATAGTCTCTAAACATTTCACTTTTCCCATCTGCTCATAGTAAGGGTGCTGCTCTCTTGTAAAAGGGAGATTTGAATTAGCATCCATCTCATCTTCGTTTAAGTAGTCACATGGTGGCGTTTGAATAAGAAAACGGCTATCTACAGGTTGGCAGAGTCCATTAGCAGATATTGGGTCATTGTTATCATAAAAATCATCAAAGAGATCTATATACTTCTCAGGAGTATCTATACACTCTTGATGTGAAGGGAGTTGAATATACTCATAATTTGGCTCTTTAGAGATGTAGCATATTCCTCGAATATCTCTATAATCCCTTCCCTCTGCTATGGCTTTTGTGAGTTGCTCTAAGGCTATTTCACCCATACCATATATCATGATGTCAGCTTTAGAGTCAAAAAGTATAGGTTTTTTCATCTTGTTTGACCAGTAATCATAGTGACTCGTACGTCTAAGACTCGCTTCTATTCCACCAAGGACTAAAGGAACAGTGTTTTTAAAATAACGACGGATAAGATTACAGTAGACACTTAAAGCTCTGTCTGGTCGTTTAGTATTTTTACCCCCTGGTGTATAATCATCAGAATTTCTAAACTTCTTTGTAGCAGTATAGTTACTCACCATGCTATCGACACTTCCTCCACTTACACCCCAGTAAAGCTTTGGCTCTCCAAGGCGCATAATATCATCGGGAGATTTTATGTCGGGTTGTCCTATCATCCCTACTTTATAGCCCATTCTCTCAAGCATACGACCAACCATAGCCACACCAATAAAGGGAGAATCAATGTAAGAGTCACCGCTTACTAAAATAACATCACAGTAGTCCCATCCCCTTGCATCCATATCCCCACGAGTTGTTGGAAGAAAATCTTTCGCTGTAAATGTTACTGTATCGCGTTTAGGTTGTTTACTTTTATGACGTCTGCTCACTTTTTATCACCTTTTTGGTATATATCTCTATTAATTTATAATAAATATGTATAATAATATCAAATGAATTTAAAATAAGAGATTAGATATGACTTACCCTTATGAAAACTTAGAAAACTTTACACTTACAAGTATATTTGACCGATCTGTTTCACTTTATGGTGAAAAAGATGCTTTAGCTAAAGTGAACCAATATCCAATGAGTTACAGTGAATTAAATGATAATGTTCAGAGTATGATAGCTCTCCTCCAAGAAAATGGTATAAAGAAAGGGGATAAGGTAGCCCTTTTAAGTGAAAATATGCCTAACTGGGCAGTTGCTTACCTTAGCAGTGTTTACTTTGGAGCAGTGATCGTTCCCATTCTTCCTGACTTTCATAAAGCAGATGTGCATCATATTATTCAGCACTCTGAAGCCAAAGCAATTTTTGTATCGGAAAAGTACTTAGCGACCATAGAGGAGTTAGAAGAGTCTATACTCAACTTTGTCATAAAACTAGATGACTTAACACTTGTGGATGAGCTTACAAACCATAGCTACATGGATAAACTCAAACAGAAAATGACATCCGTATCTAAAGAACTTACTATTCCCGAAGAAGATGATATGGCAGCACTCTTATATACTTCTGGAACAACAGGAAACTCAAAAGGTGTGATGCTCTCCCATAAAAACCTTGCGACAAATGCTCTCTCAACATACTCCAAAATTGAGATCACAACAAATGATGTCTTTTTGTCCATCCTCCCACTAGCACACACTTTAGAGTGTACAGTAGGTCTACTTGTTCCTATTTTACATGGTTCAAGTGTTTACTACATTGACAAAGCACCAACACCTAGTGTTCTACTTAAAGCCCTTGCTAGTGTAAAACCAACAATGATGGTAAGTGTCCCTCTTATTATAGAAAAAATCTATAAAAATAAAGTACTACCTAAATTCACTAGCTCCTTTCTTATGAGAACTCTCTATGGCATTCCTTTTTTTAGAAAAAAGCTTAACAAAATTGCAGGGAAAAAGCTTATAGAGACTTTTGGAGGGAGACTGCGTTTTTTTGGTATAGGTGGCGCTGGAATTTCTCCTTTTGTTGAGCAGTTTTTAAAAGAGGCTGAATTCCCCTATATCATAGGCTATGGACTTACAGAAACTGCACCACTTTTAGCAGGAACAGTTATTGGAAGTAAAATAAAGCTAAAGTCAACAGGAACTGCATTTCCATTTGTAGAGGTTAAAGTAAAAGACCCAGATGCAAAAACAGGAGCAGGTGAACTTCTCTTTAAGTCCCCAAGTGTCATGCTGGGTTACTACAAAGATGAAGAGCAGACAAAAGAAGTTATGGAAGATGGCTGGTTTAAAACAGGTGATCTTGGTTATGTAGATGATGATGGCTATATTTTCATCAGTGGTCGAAGTAAAAATGTCATTATAGGGAGTGGTGGTGAGAATATCTTTCCAGAGCAGATAGAAGCAACAATAAACCAACATGAAGTTGTTTTGGACTCACTTGTAATGATGAGAGAAGAGAGACTTATAGCAAAAATACACTTAGATTATGAACTTATAGATAAGATGTTTAAAGGAGATAATGCTCCAGAATCAGAGGTAAAAGAGAAAATACACTCACTCCTTGAAGAGATGCGTCTTGATGTAAACTCCAAAGTAGCAAACTACTGTAAAATGGTAAAATTTGTAGAGCAGATAGAGCCCTTCATAAAAACACCAACGAAGAAGATAAAACGCTTTTTGTATGTTGACTAAATAAGAGAGGGAGCTACCCTCTCAAATGCTAAAATAACTTGGTTAAATACCCAAGAATTAGCAATAGGATTAAAATCCTTAACATTTTGTCTTCCCTATAATAGCACTCCCACCCAACACTGCCCGCAGATACCTAAAATTTAGGCAAAAAAAAAGGGTTAAAGCATAAGCTCTAACCCTTACAGTGCTAATGAAAAGGAGCTACCTTTTCGGTAATACAAAATGTTTCATTAAAATTATACAAAAAAAAGTATTTACTATTCTGAAACTCTATAGATTAACTTTCCAGCAAGTTCCATATAAACACTTTTTTTAAGCTCTTCAACTTCTTCAAAGTTACTATAAGGGTAAGCACCTATCATCTTATCTAGTGTTTCATAGTCATGAACATCACCAAGAAGTTTTTCCATAATAGCAACTCGCTGTACTAGGTTGTCAAACTCATCTTTAATAAGATCTTGACTTAGGTTTGACTGGATATCCCAGTATCTTGATTGTGGTGTTCCAGCGAAGATATCATCTTCATCTTCAAAAAGTGCTTCAAATTTACTCATATGAAAATCCTTAATATTATTTATTTCGTAATTTTAGTATCTCTAGTTGAACTGTGGTTGAACAAAAGGAATTACTTGTTTTTTACGACTTAAAACACCCTCTAGCCAAACTTGATTATTCTCTAGTTTTGTATTAAAAGCAGCTTCTATTTTACTTGGCTCATCACTTACACAAAGGAGTTGTGACCCCTCTTTCATAATGTCTGTTAAAAGAACAAGCATAGTATGTAAACCCTCTTCTTCTTTCATAGCTACCATGTCAGCATAGATTTCATCTTTTCTATCATCAAGAGCAGAAATATCTATCATTTCTAGTTGGTTTACACCCACTTTGTTTCCATTCATTTCAAAGGCTTTATAATCTCTCGTGTTTAAGTCTCTAGCACTTGCACCCTCTGTTGCCGATTTTACAATGAACATATCCATAGCAAGTTTTTTATAATCTTCAATTTCAGCTATTTTAGCAAGCTCTTTGACTGCTTTTGTATCTACTTTCGTACAAGTAGGAGATTTAAATATAACCGTGTCACTTAAAATAGCAAGCATCATCATCCCCGCAATATCTTTAGGAATTACAACATCATTTGCCTTAAACATTTCATATACAACTGTATTTGAGCATCCTATAGGACGAATCCAACACTCTAGTGGTGTATCAGTTGTTAAATCACCAAGCTTATGATGATCTACAATACCTAAAATTGTAGCTTCCATAATATCTGAAGGTGCTTGTGCCTTATCTGAAAAATCTATAAGGTAAACATTTTCACCTGCAACTGAAGTTTTAAGCTCTGGAACTTTTGAAGAGTATCCAAACTGCTCTAAAATAAATGCTGTCTCAGCGGAGATTTCACCTTGACGAGTTGGTACACACTCTTCGCCTAATTGATTTTTTAAGTAAGAAAGAGAGATAGCCCCGATAATAGAGTCACTATCTGGACTTGTATGTCCAAAAACATAAGTTGCCATAGTTATAAGCCTTTAGTAATTTTTTTGAAATTATACTATAAGTTTATAAACTACTTATTCTTTGCATCATACCTCTATACTCATTCATCATTCTATGAATAACTTCTATATCAAAAAGTTCTATATGCTCTAAAAGTTTTTCTGCATAATCCATAAAAGGAGTTATATGACTAGCATCAGCAAGTTTATGAAGAGTCTGTGCAAAAAGCTTTATAGAATTTAAATCATTTGTAGTCAATGCTGTTTTATAAAGCCCCTCAAGTTTAGTAAAATCTTGCTTTAAAAACATATCTATTTTTTCTTTTTGTAAATATTTAAACTCATTTTTTACTACTTTTTCTTTCTTCTCATGGAAAGGGTTACTCTTTTCATGATTTAATATTTTCATGGAAATTTTAAAAAGTTCTACTTTTGAGAGTGGTTTTTTCATTAAGTCAAAAATTCATATTTCACATTCATAGCATCTTGTGCTATTACTATAGTCTCTTGAACTTTTTCTTTTTGTCTCTCTATCTCATCTTGAAGAGACTCTATTTTTTGAATCTTCTCACTTACAAAACTTGTTGTTTTTTGAGAATTTTTTATCACTTCTTTTTCTCTTTCACTCTCTTGTAATCTTGCTTCAAGTATTAGTAAATTTTCAGATAACGTATCGAGCTTCTTTTGTATAACTTTAGAAGAGGAAAAAAAATAACTTTTTATAAAAAGAAGTACTAAAAGTGTAGATAATATAGCGATAATAACTAGTAAAAAATTTGGATCGCTCACCATTAACATACATCCTCTTCTATAATCTCTTTAAAAAGTTCTAAATGATTTTGAAATAGTGTCACTAAATGCGGATCAAATTTACTAGCACTTAAATCTATAATATACTTCGAAGCCCTCTCAAAGCTCCAAGCTTCTTTATAACAGCGCTTATGTGTTAAAGCATCTAAAACATCTGCAATACGAGCATAAATATGAA
>Ga0256838_1001126_pt1 | contig 13378 bp, 5 predicted proteins | sample 4571419metaG_FD_185978 | JGI IMG/M metagenome (GOLD analysis project Ga0256838, IMG submission 185978) | Hydrothermal vent microbial communities from Guaymas Basin, Mexico - 4571-419 | ecosystem: Environmental > Aquatic > Marine > Hydrothermal vents | place: Mexico: Guaymas Basin | collected...
TTTAATATAACACTTTGTCAAGGATTCAAAACTTTTGGAACAGAAATATTTTCTAACATTACTTTTCTAGCAAATTCTACAGGATCAGCATCTATTACCTGCCAAGTAGAATAATGTATAGGTACAACTATTTTAGGTTTAATAAATTTTGTTGCTATAATTGCATCATCTATTCCCATAGTAAAATTTCATCATATAGGCAAAAAAGCTACATCAATATTGTCATATTCGCCTAAAAGTTTCATATCATATGTAAGGCCTGTATCTCCTGCATGATAAATATTTTTTCAATCTATTCTTACTATAACTCCAGCTGGAAAAGTTACATAAGGAGTACTTAGATCTGCTATACCTCATCCGTGAACAGCAGGAACAAATTTTACAGAAAAATCACCAAAATTATATTCTCCTCCTATATGCATAGGATGAACTAATTGTAATCACTGAATATTTTGTAAATATTGAGCTAATTCGAAAGTAGCTATTACTAAACATCAAGTTTTTTTAGCTATTTCAGGTGTGTCTCATAAATGATCAGAATGTCAATGAGTTAAAACAATTGCTTTCACTTTTTTTTCTAAAATTTGATCTAGGCTAACATCTGTTTTAGGATTTCCGCTAATAAAAGGATCTATTAATATAGATCCCCATCCTTCTTTGTATATTTCAACAAAAGCATGTCAATGAAAAATTGTTTCTATCATTTTTAAAATTATTATAAACTAAAATCTTCAAAATTTTAAAAATTTTACTTATAAAATCAATTATAAAAATAAAAAGAGGCTTTTGAAAGCCTCTTTCTTGTAAAAAAATCTTAACGATCTATCTTCATTTCATAATTCTATAATTCTATTATTTTTCTGGAATAAGGCACCGGCCGGATTCGAACCGGCGAGCCGAGGCTTTGCAGGCCTGTGCGTTAGACCACTCCGCCACGGTGCCATAAAAATTAAAACCAGGGGCGCCAGGACTCGAACCCGGGACACGCGGCTTTGGAGACCGCTGCTCTACCATCTGAGCTACGCCCCTATGGGGAGGGTGACGGGACTTGAACCCGCGACCCGTGGGGCCACAACCCACTGCTCTACCAACTGAGCTACACCCTCCATACAAAAAGTGTTAATAATATTAACAATTTAGCTTTAAATTTCAATATTTTCTTTTTTAAACCAATTCACAAATTTATTAAAAATATCATTTTGGACTTGGATTGTATTGGCACCAATATGTGGATATACAAAAACATTATTTTCTAATACTAGTTCTTTGTTTATATCTCAAACGTTAGGTTCACCGCATATTACATCAGATATATAAAAAAATTTATCATTCTCTTTTAAAACCTTTTCAATATCTTCTTCATTTACAATACAAGCTCTAGACATATTTATTAATCACTTTATATTTTTTAACAAATCATATCATATCAAATTATTATTTTCTTTACCTCAAGGTATATGTAAAGTGATAACATCAGCTCGCTTAAAAATCTTATCCAAAGAATCAAACCATTTAACAGAATTACTCTTAAAAATTTTTTTAATCTTTTCAATCATTATATCATATACTCCTATATCAACAGAAAATAGTTTTAAATACTCATATACTTTTTTTCAAATTCTTCAAAAACCTACTATTCATATCTTCAAATTTTCTAAACTATATCCTAAAGGTTGTCTTTTATAAATTCAATTTTTTAAATTACATCCTAGAGAAAAACCATATCTTAATCACAAAATTAAACTAGCAATTGTCAATTGAGCAACAGCATCTATAGATTTTTCTGAAACAAAATTTTTAACTATTATTCACCTTTTTTTACAATATACTAAATCAACATTATCTAGTCATATTTGAAAAAGACATAAATATTTAAGTTTAGGTAATTTTTTTAAAAAATACTTATCATATCTAAAATGAGCACCTCTAGAAACTATTCAAATAATACTATTAAACTCTTCTGTTGAAAATCATTTTATTTGCTTTAAAGAATCTATTTTTATATAATTATTTCAAAAAATTTTCTCAAAATTTCAATAAACTTCACCTACTATTAACCACATTATTTATAGTTCTATATTTAAAACCTTTTCTAAAGCATTAGCCACTGCAAACATCTTAGCTTCCTGAAATTGACCAGCAATAATATGTAAACCAACAGGTAATTTTTCCCCCCCATCTTCTGCAAATCCAACTGGTAAAGACATACCAGGTAATCCTGCTAAATTCACAGGTATAGTATAAATATCTGAAAGATACATCTTTAATGGATCATCTGTCTTCTCACCTATTTTCCAAGCTACTGAAGGACTAACCGGACCTACTACTACATCATAATCAGCAAAAATTTTATCAAAACCTTCTTTAATTAATCTTCTTACTTTTTGTGCTCTTAAATAATAGGCATCATAATATCAAGCACTTAAAACGTATGTTCAAAGCATTATTCTTCTTTTTACTTCATCTCCAAAAGCTTTGGATCTTATCTTAGAATAATATTCATATATACTATCATAATCAAAAGTATCTTCTTGATAACCAAATCTAATACCATCAAATCTAGCCAAATTTGTAGAAACTTCAGCAGGCATTACTATATAATAAACAGGTAATGCATATTTTATAATTGGAAAATCTATCCATTCTACTTCAGCTCACAAAGATTTCAATTTTTCAATAGCATTCAATATCACTTCTTTTACATTCTCATCTAAACCTTCTTCAAAAAATTGCTTAATAACAGCTATTTTAAATCATTTTAAGTCAGAAATATTTAAAGCATCAAACCAAGTTTTAAAATCATCTCTTTTAACAGATGTAGCATCATTTTCATCATATCAAGATATAGCATCTAGCAAAATTACAGCATCTTCTACATTTTTTGTAAATACTCATACCTGATCTAAACTAGAAGCCATCGCTTGTACTCCATATCTTGAAACCGTTCCATAAGTAGGCTTAACACCAACTACTCCACACAAACTAGCAGGCTGCCTAATACTTCATCCTGTATCAGTACCTAATGCAGCAATACACATATCAGCAGCCACTGCTGCTGCAGATCCACCTGAAGATCATCAAGGAATTCTGTTAGTTCACCAAGGATTTATAGTGTTTCAAAAATATGATGTTTCAGTAGAAGATCACATAGCAAACTCATCCATATTAGTTTTTCATATCATAAGTCATCCTTTTTCTTCTAGATTTTTGAAACAAGTAGCACTATAAGGCGGTATATAATCTTCTAACATTTTGGAAGCACAAGAAGTAATATATCATTTAGTAAGAATTATATCTTTTATACCTATAGGTGCAGCTTTTAAAGGTCTATCTTTAAATTTATCTAAATTTTCTGAAATATAATCTTCGTGAAATCTTATAAAAGCAAAATATTTATTATTCAAATCTTTAGCTTTTTCTAAATAATGATTTACTACTTCTTCAGGTTTCAACTCCCCAGTTTCTACTTTATTTATATATTCCTTTAATGTTAGCTTCATGAGATATAACAGTGATATATTTAAAAAATAATAATTGTCTGAGATTTATTTTTATTATCTATGATTAAAAATAATATGGCTCGGCCGGGAATCGAACCCGGATTCCACCCTTCGCAGGGGTGTGTCCTATCCATTGAACGACCGAGCCACAAAAATTAATTTAAATTTATAAAAATTTGTAAGTAAATTTCAACTATTTTGATGTTATTGCAAAATTTCAGGTGAAATGCACCACTTTAAAGTTGTATATTTTTGTTTTCTTTGTTTTTGTTGATAAGTGTGTGGTGTACTTCAAATTTTATTTAACCTGAGAAAATATTCTAACAAAATTACAGACAATCTTTTCTTCAGACTTTTTCAGATTTTTATCCTCTCCAAAAACAATCCCACCAACCCCAACAGCACAAAATATATTATAAAATTTTTTATATTTTTAAAATTTTCTCTACTCTACTAATCACCATATCCATAGAGGAATTTCATTTTTATTTCATATTAATATATCATCTTTTACTACAAAAACATCACTTCTTTTCTTTTTCTTTCATCATACTTCAAATTCATAAACTTTATCTTTATATTTTACTACAAAATCTGTATGAGTTTTGAAATATACATCAAATCAATATTTCTCTTTTATTCTCATCAAATTGAACACAAAAAAACTTTCTCTAACTTTGCCTACAAAAGAATCATACTTCTCCAATCAACTCTTCAAAGCATATAAAATATTGGTATTTGAAAAATAAAACTTCCTTTCTTTCCTCAAATTATCTGATATAGTTCACCATTTAGACATTGATATAATCCATCATAAATCTTCTAAAAATTTTAGATAATTTAAACAAGTATTATAATTAATTCAAATCTTTTTAGCCATTCTATTAACCGATATTTCACTAGTTCATAAGTTAGCCAGATACAATATCAACTTTTCTAAATTTTTTAAATTAGAAGTATGGATATCTACTACTTGAGGCAAATCTTCATATATTGATTTTCTTAAACTATTTAAAAGCAATTGATAAAATATCTTTTCATCTTTTACTTCAAACCAATATCAAAACTGCCCATGAGCTAAATACTCTTTAAATCTTATTAAAGAAATATCAGAAGATATTTCCCTTGCAATATCAAAACAGTTATTTAAAATTTCATCAAACTTTAAACTAGGCAAATCATTACCCAAAAATTTTTCATATTCTCTAAAAGTAAAAGGAAAAATCTTATTTATTAATACTCTTCTTGATAAATCTACAGAACCTGAAATTAAACTTAACAAACTAGAACCTGAAAAAATAACTTTTACATCCAAAAAATCATATATATTTTTCAAAACATTTCTCCAATCTTCCAAAAATTGTAATTCATCTATGAAAAAAGTCTTTATATTATAAGCCTTTCTTATTTCTTTTACTAAATTAAAAAAATTAACACTTTTCAGAACAATATCATCGCAACTAATATAAATACTATTTGGAGTCTTTGTTCTTTTCTGAAGTAAGAAAGTAGTTTTTCATATTCATCTTAATCAAACTATTCATTCTATCCTAAAACCAAACAAATTTATATGTCTTTCTATTAAATCTTGATTTTTTATTTTTTTTAAAATCAACTGTTCTTTTTCAAAAATTTCAGATATTATTTCTTTCATTCATACTACAATAAAAAAATATAAAACTATATTTATAGTATACTATAAATTTATTTATTTTCAAGAAATAAAAAATATCCAGTTTTAAATCAATTTATAGATAAAATCTTTTAATCTTAAAATTTACCTTCTCCAAATTCCCCACACCTTTGTCTTATACATTTCCCAAATATGAACAGGCATTAAATTTGCTTTTCAATTAAAAGCTTTAATAGTTTTTATTTTAACAATACAATTACCTTCTCAAATATTTAATCTATCAAAGTATAAAAATAATCTATCAAACCTTATCTCATAATGTTTTAAATGCCGTCTACAACTTCAATTAATTTCAATTGGTAAATCGCGACATCACCGTCCATCACATCAATTATTTTTCTTTTTAGAAATAGTATTTAAAAACTTATAAGTTGAAGGTATATAAAATTCAACAGCCAACTGATTAGCCTCTGTTAAAGTTTTAAAAGTTCACCTCCAAATACCAACATCTCATATATTTTCACCTCAAGTATAAGTCCAACTAACACCAGTTAAATTATGTAACTGGTTTTTTATATAATTTAAATCTTTCAGAACATAATTTACTTTCTGATCGATTAAAATATCATCACTACAATCCCATTTTACCTTAATTGTATTAATATCTTGGAAATTAATGTTAAATTTATATGTATTTTCAAATTGTATTTGTTTTACTACATCATTTATATTTACCTTACATTTTATAACATTCGCAACTTTAAATTTTTTGCTCAAATAATCTCATAATGCTAAAAGAATCTGAACATTTTTTTGTGTGGACCGTCACCATACTCAATCAGAATTTCTACTTGATAAAAAGTAAAGCACTAAATCATTAACTTCTTTATCAAATTTTTTATCTTTAAAATTCAAAAGTCATCTTAAATAAATAGCTTTCAAAATATCTTTATCTAAGAAAGTCCAATACCGATCTGATAGTTTATAATCAGATGAAAAATCGATCTGCTTTTTATATTTTAAAGCTTTCGGGTCATCTCATAAATTAGAATAAATTGCAAAAGCTAAAACTTTTTCTGCTAAATTTAAATTTCATTTAGAAATTAAAGACTCAAAAAGAGGTTTGTTTATTGGCTCTCCTAATACAGTCCTTACCCATAAATAATATAAAAATACATCTCTTTGATTTCACAAATTATTTAAATAATTTTCTAATTTATTTAGTTTTTCAACTGGTACATTAAATCATTGCTTTTGTGCCAATTTTAATGCTCAATATACATAAGCAGAAAGAATTGGATTGGCATTTTCTTCTTCATTAGGCCAATAACCTAAACCTCAACTAGATTTTTGATTTCTAAATATTTTTTCGATAGTTTCTTCTACCACTTGTTTGATATCTACATATCCTTTATACTTTATTTTAACTTTTCAATCTTTTACAATATCACCCAAAGGAATTTTATTTTCATTTAGATACGAAGCAACTAGTATTGGATAAAGACCAGAAGTTAGCTGCTCTGTACATCAATAAGGATAGTGTAGCAGCCGATTAAAAGCTTTAAAAAAAGCTTGTATTGGCAATTTAGAAACAGCAAATTCATAAACTGCTTTTACAACTCAAGTTTCAAATGTAAAATTATAATTTCCATACTTTCATCAAGTAAAATAGAATTTACTGAGCCTAAAACCTTTTTTTCTTAAAGGTATCCAAAGTTTAACTCAATCACTGTATTTTCAATTTGTTGCTATAGCTTTAAACCGCACTTTTTCAGAATCAAATTTATCATAAGGCAGCGTTATATCAAAATAATTTACTTTACCGGCACTAGTTTTTACATCTCAAACTTTTTGCCAGTTAATAACTTCTCAGCTGTCAAATCCAATTTCAAATTTTAAATCAATTTTTTGTCAATTGAGATCACTTCATTCTACAGAAACAGGTATTCTGAGCTCATCTCAAACGGTTACAAAAGTAGGCAAATTTACTTGAACCATTAAAGGTTTTGCTACTTTAAAATAGGCTCTTTGTGTTCATAATTTCAAATCTTTAGTTATTCATATAACATCTATCATCCAAGTAGTAGTATTATCAGGCAATGTAGTCTCCAAAGTAATTTTTCAGTTTTTGGTATAAACTCATCATCTCCAAAATGCTAAATCATAAAACTTTTTTCTTAAACTAATCAAATTAAATACTCCTCCTCATCATCATTTAGTTCCTTCTGCAGTAAATACTCTTAAAGCTTGATAAAGTAATTTCCAAGAAGAAAAATTGTTAACAAAACTTCAAACTTTGTTATAAAAATATGGTATAGGTTTTTTTATTAAATCATATAGGTCTACTAAAGCTTTATCAACTATTGCAACAGATAGTCTTGCATCAACCGGATTTCCTTGAGCATCAGTAGTATAAATAGTAAATTCAAACTTTTCTCAAGGTTTATAGACTTTTTTAGTAAAATCAATTTTTATATTAAGTTTTACCAAATCTTGAGAAATATCAGCATTTGCATATCAAACATAAAATCTTGGTTCCGATGGTCTAACTGTCTTAAAAATATTTTGTTTTGATAGATTTTCTCATACCAATTGAATTACTGAAATATTAACATTAGGATAGTAATTTTTCTTTACTGGAATAGTTATTTTTTGTCAGTTTAATTTAAATCTGTAGACATCTAAAATATTATCTCATCTTTCAACAGTTAACACTATATATGATCATTTAATATAAGGATTTATATTAATCTCTATGTTTTCTCATAATTTATATTCTTTTTTTGGAACTTGAACATTCAAAACAAAATTATTTTTTTGATCTCACATATACCACCGGTCATATCCTTCAAAATCATACCAATAAATTCTTTTTTGGACCTCACCTAAAACCTTGCTATTTTTATCATAGACTATCACTCTAACAAAATATTCTCAAGGACCATTTACTTTAAATCAAATATTAAAATTTCCTTGTTTATTAACTGCAATATATCCAGAGTTATAAACAACAAATTTATAATTATTCACATAATAGTAATTACCATCTACTCATTTTTCTTCTGAATATCAAAAATTTCTTTTATATACAATAAACTTAGTTTTATCTATCAAATTTTTAACTTTATTATAATCTTTTATATTTCAACTAATTTTAACAATACCATCTTTTAAATCAGATTTATAAAATCGTTCAACTGGTTGTCATGAAAGACCCACAAAAACAATAGGATCAATATTCAAATAAACAGTCTCGAAGTGTGTCTCATCAGTAGCATTATCCTTAATTTTAATATCTGCTCTAAATTTAAATTTATATCATAAATTTTTAAAAATATTAAAATCGATTATTTTCAATACTGCATCACCTGAAACAGAGTTATACTTATAATCTCATCAAGTAGAAAAACTATTTTGAAACACCCAATTATAATAAAAATCTTTTTCATTCCGCCACCGACACCGCCGACAATAATCTTTTGCTTCTACATACCGGCTAACCTTCAAATCATAATCTTTTAAAATTTGTCAAAAATAATATTGTGGTTTTATTTTTAAAAATATGTTATTGTTCTGATTTAAAAGCTTTGCATCTATAAAAAATGTAGGTTTTTGATATTCTTCTACTTTAATATCATGAGAATATCTTATTTTATCTGTATATATATATTCAACTTGATAAGTTCAAAGTTGTGCACTTTTTGATAAAGTAAATTTTCATTTAAAACCTCAATACTCGTCTAATTTTTCAATTTTTATTTTTTCTATATCCTCACCTCTTAATTTCAACTTTACAATTACATATCAAGTCATTGTCTTATTTGGATTAATTACATCTTTAACCCATCAAGCAAAAAATATATCATCTCAAGGTTTATAAAGTCCTCTATCAGTATATCAGTAAATTTTTATATTTTTCAGACTATTCCAAAACCAATAACTCTTCTGTCAAATATCATATCAATTAATATAAGAAATATAATTAAAATCTTTATAAGCATCCTTTAAATACCACCGAGGATATCAATCTTTTGAAATTACAGAGAATGTTTCATCATCTCAAATTTTATAATACAAAACTAAAGGTCTATTATCATAACCATCTCAAGATAACATAAATTTAACTTGTCAGTTTTTAATAGCAATCTCTTTTATCTTCTTTAATTTAAAATTTTTGTCTAACCTATAAACAGTTAAACTTCAACCGGTAACTGGTGATCAACTATCAAAATAATTTAAAAATACCAAATAATTAAATTTTCAATCACCGACAGAAACTTTTACAAAATCTCAAATATTAGTCCTTTTAAAAAATTTTGAAGCTCTAAAATCTTTATAAAAAGAAACTCTAAAATAATTCCAACTTTTAACTTGTTTTGGTAAATCATAATCAATTTGATATTCCTTCCAGTATTTAAAGTCTTTCACAGAATAAAATTTATGAATAACTTTTCCAGAACCACAGTCAAAAAAGTATTCATCTATTTTCATAGATCATCGTCAAGTTAAATTTGGCTTTAAGTTTAATTTACATTTTTGAAAATAAAGATCAAATCAAGTAATATTCTTAAATCAAATTCTTATCTTTGATCACCAATAACCTTTTGCTGGTAAAACATTTACTCTATCAGCATAAATACTAGCATATTTAAATTTATTAGGAATTTTTGATATTTTAACCGAAATAGGAACTCTTATATCTCAAACAATAGTTGGTACATCAACATAACCTGAAAATAGCTTATTTGGAGGTATATAATAACGAATAGCAAAATCACAATCTACCACATCAAATTTAGTTATCTCATAAGGCCTAAAAAAACTTTTGAAATTTGAAAAAGTTTTAGAATATTTTATAGGAAAGTCAGTATTTATACACAAAGTTAAATTATCAGAATCTATATCACGAAAATAAGTAACTTTATCATGAACTTCAAACTTTAAAATATAAGGATAATTTCGTTTATCTTTAAAAGCTATAAAATACTCTCATTTTTCTGGTATCTTAAATTGAATTTGCTCTTTTCAAGTTAAATTTTCTAATTTGTAATTTATATTTAATTTAGAAACACATTTTCAAATTTTTATACCAAAAATTTCATCTTTTCATCAAGTCTTCAAGCCAAATTGAGACAAATCTTTTCAAGTTAAACATTTTTTTCAAATAACTTTGAAAAAATTTATATTTCAATTTAATCAGTTTCATTTAAAATTGTTTTTAAAAAACTGAATTTCAACAATTTTATCCCTAAATAAAGGATGAAGATTATACAAATTTTTATTTACAAAAAACTTGATATTATCAATTTTATAACCTGAAAGATAAATATCAGCAAATTTGAAAAATCTAGTTGGATAAAAGTTTAAAACAACAATATCTCAAGTATTTATTTTTCAAATTTTTCATAGTGTATAAGAAAAAGGAAAATAAATAGCTACTTTTCAATGTCAGAAAATAATAAAATTAAGTTTTTGAATTCAACTTTTATGTTCATCAATCGTAAGAAATTGAACTTTTCAAGTATAAAAAACTATATTTTGAGGAGAACTTTTAACTACACCTGACAAAACCAGGCTTCAAGTATTGTATAAAATATCATAAAATTTAACTTGTTTATCCCATCTATTTTTTTTAAATTTATCCCAAATTTTATATAAAAACTGATCTTTTTCTACACTCAATTGAAATACTAAGGAAGTCCTATTTAATTTTATTTTTTCAATATCTCCTAAAAAAGCAAAATAATTATTTTTTTCTCAACCAACTTTACTAACTGATGATCCATTTTTGAATTGTATCTTAGTAGAGATATTTTCTGTAGACTTATTATTTTGAGTATCAACGCTTTGTTGAAAATATAATTTCTTAAAATAAAAATAAATAAAAAATAATCCATAAAATACTACTAATCATCAAACTATAAGAAAAAATTTTTTTTCTTGATTTATTACTTATTCAAATCTTAGAAAAAACTTGGTCAAAAAACTTTTTCATCTGGTTAAAATTAAAATATAAAATTATAATACTTATTAAAATTTCAAAATTTAAAATCAATATAAAACTAAAAATTATTTCTTGCGATGCTTTTATAACTAGTTAGACAATTGACTAACTATTAGATTCCACAAATACCCTGCTGTTTGAATTCAACTTCATTTCATAGGAGATCAATTATAATTTCATACCCAAACGCAAACTATTAAATCTAAATCGCGATTAACTCAACATGTCCATCAATCTATAAAATGTCTTGATGTTCAAGTTTTAACTGCCCATCAAGGTATATCCAATAAATTATCAATTCAAAAAGACAAAACTCTATTCTTATTATCCGACAAAATATCGTATACTTGACTTACAGCAGATGATGGTAAATCTTCTAAATTTTTATAAATCAAAAATATTCTTCGTAAATTAGCAAATTCATACGGAGACATTTCAAAAGTTCATAATGCTGCTGAAAGTCAAAGTCTTTCTGAATTAAATTTTATCAAATCCTTAAAAACTTTTTCTTTATTTTCTCCCAATTTAACTCTCAAATCTGTTAAAAAATTTAAAAATCTTTGTACCCCAACTTTATTTAAAGTATAAATTGCTGGAACATTCAAGCTACTTCACAAAGCTATCTTAAGAGGAACATCTCAATGATATTTTAAATCAAAATTTTTAGGAATATAAAGTTTGTTTCAATTTAAAATAAACTTTAAAGGTTTGTCAGGCACAATAGTATTTTCATCCCATCAAAGCTTCCACATAGCAAAAATATACAAAAATGGTTTAATAGCAGAACCAGTTTGTCTCTTTCTTAAACATCAATTTACCCAACTATATCCGGAAGAAGTTAAATCATTTGGTTTTCTACACAAATTCATAGATAAAACCTTTCAACTTCAATTCATAACAATTATACAACAATCCTGAAATCACATTGTCGATCTAAAATCATAAGTATCATCTACAATTTTTTCAATTTTATTGTATAAATCTTTCTTTAGCTGTAATTTGCCAGGATATAATTTCGAAAATTCTTCTAAAAAATAATTTTTATGTAGATAAAATCCCAAATCTTTTACACTTTCAGGAGGAAGCTGTAAGATATTTTTACATAAAATTTTGTTATCTTCAACTTTCCGACACAAATTTTGACTATGTTTTTTTATTAAAACAAAATTCCTTTCTTTGAAAGGATCTTTTCAAATCTGATATAAAGAAAACAAAAATAAAAGCTGAGAATCAAAAAGATCTTTACATTCCTTTCAAAAATAAATTTTACAAGCAGATCTAAATCATTTAATTTGATGCAAAAACTCTAAATTATTTATCCAATAAAGTAAAATTTGATCTTTGGAATAATGAAAATTTAAATTAATTGTTTTTAAAATTTCAAAAATTTTTGTTTTAAATCATCTATTTTTAAAATTTTGTTCATTTAACTTTATCACTTGTTGATCAATAGTTGAAGCTCATTGAACAATTTCTCAATTTTTTATATTTTCAAATATTGCCCTTGCTAGTGCTACAAAATCAACACCCCGATGCAAATAAAATCTTTTATCCTCAATTTTCAATGCTCGATTAACAATTCTTGAATCTACTTCTGACAAACTTTTATAAATCTGATGTCTATAAGAATTTTTAGAAAAATTTAACTTATATGTTGTAAAAAAATTAATTGAAAAAAACATAACAAACAAGAAAATTAAAATAAAAATAAATCTAATCAGCAATTTTCTAACCATTTTCATACAAAAATATAATTTATAAAAATATAAATTGTAAAAATTAAACGAGTTGTTTACACTTTTGTGTATGGAAATTAAATAGGTTTTCAATAATAAAACATTTTAATCATTTCAAATGGTGCTTTTTCATTATAATAATCATATATTATTCATCAGATGAAAATGCGTTATCAAAATTCACATATAAAATATAGAAAATAAATGAATAAATGATAAGAAAAATTCAACGATATGATTATATTTTTATTTCAACTATTTTGAATTCAACTTCTTTCCTTCTTCAACAAAAGCTCAATGTAGATTTTTATACCAGAAAATATCGTCTTTTTTCAAATCTTTTAAAATATTTTCTATCAAATTTTGAAGTTTGTCATATGAATAGTCTTTTTTGAAAAACTTAAAATCTTTATAATATTGTCTAAAAATATTTTTATACAAAACTTTGTAAGTATAAAGATCTATAACAAAAGAAGGCTTATCTAATCAATAGCACAAAATAGCA
>Ga0256838_1001127_pt1 | contig 13376 bp, 11 predicted proteins | sample 4571419metaG_FD_185978 | JGI IMG/M metagenome (GOLD analysis project Ga0256838, IMG submission 185978) | Hydrothermal vent microbial communities from Guaymas Basin, Mexico - 4571-419 | ecosystem: Environmental > Aquatic > Marine > Hydrothermal vents | place: Mexico: Guaymas Basin | collected...
CAATGTATATGTCGCATTTAGATAGTGTTTGTTTTAATGAATATTTAAGAAATTTAAGTGAAGAATTTAAAAATGATAATATAGTTTTAATAATGGATAATGCAAGTTTTCATAAATCTAAACAACTTAAAGTCCCTAAAAATATAAAAATTGAGTATCTTCCTCCATATTCACCAGAGTTAAATCCACAGAGACATATTCAAAATTTTGTGTCTGGGATATTATAGCAAAAAATTTTCATACATCAACTCCAAAATCAAATTTAGAAACAAACAATTGGTTTTAATTCATATCTTTTGGATTTGATAAGAGGGTTGATTTTCCATGTTTTATGCAATTTGTCAGTAACAATAAAAAGAGCTACGTTTAATATATCCATAGACTGAAAAAATCCACTTTTTTTAAGCCTTTGCTTTTAAAGGTAGAATGAACAGATTCTACTGCATTTGTTGAGTTTATAAGTTTTCTAATAGTTTCGGGATATTTTAAAAAAGCTAAGAATTCTTCTTTTTTTGAATTAAGGTATTTGGTATAAGTTGGATATTGATTTTTAAATTTATCAATTATTTCAATTTGAAAAATAGATAAACCCTTTTCATAAGTATCACAAGAATATTTGATTTCTTTAAATTTTTTATTTACATATGATGCATCTTCTTTTTTCATATGCTTATAAACGTTTCTTGATAAATGAACGGTGCATTTCTGAATATCCGAATATGGGAAATAAGCTTTTATAGCTTCTGAGATACCTTTAAAATCGTCAGAGATAAACATTAAAGCTCTTTTTAATCCTCTGTTGATTAAATCCTGAAAAACCTCCATCCATGTTGATTTATTTTCATTTCCGAAAAAAGAGTAATATCCAAGTAAGGACTTTTGTGCATTCGTATCAATTCCAACTACCGTATAAACAACAGCTTTTTTTACTCTTTTGTCTTTTAAATCCTTAACCATACAGTGATACGCGTCTATGTAGATAAAGTAATAATTTTCTTGCAATTCTTTGGATTTGAATTCAATAAACTGATTTTTAATATATTCGAATATTTCATCATACGCTTTTTCACTAAAATTCAGACCTCTTAGTTTCATTTTGTATATAATTTCCTGTTTGGAATCTCCATTGATTAAAAATGAAAAAATTAAATCCTCAAAACTCTCATCATACCTCTGATATTTCGGAGGTAAAAGATTAGAGCGAAATTCTCCGCTTCAAGTCCAAAGGAACTTCAAGTTCCAATTTCTCAAGTCCGGTATTTAAGTTTCTTTTATAGCTTCCGTTTCCTTTATCTTTTGGATTTTCAAGTAAATATTCGTATCTCTCTTTGCCCATTATTTCAATCAATAACTCTTCCATTAATGTAGCAAGCTTATTTTTCCCATATTCGTCTAATTCTTTAATTAAATCCATATTTGATATTAATTCTTTTATCATTTCTCTATTCATTAAGAGCCTCCTTTCATATATTAATTTTATTAAATTTTTTTGAGTAGACACAAAATTATTTTTGCTCCCAATCCACAGGAAAGAAGATTTGAAGATATAAAGAAATTTTTAAAGAATATAACATTTAAAACGATAGAAGAATTAGAAAAAAAAGTTACAGAAATTCTTTTTTCATATATAAAAAAGCAAATTAAATCTTTGGTTCCTTATAGCTATATTATAAAGGCTATGAATATATGAGAATTAGTATTATTTTTATAATAAAAGCAGAAATGAAAAAGTTAAAAATATGCCAAAAAGCAAATTCCATAAAAAATATTTTAAGTATTTGCTCAAAAAAGAAATTATTGGTATTGTTAAAGAAAACGAAAAATTACAAAAAGACGAAATAGATATCTGTTTTTTTGCGGACAGATATATATTAAGTAAATTAATGATATAGAATAAAGAGCTTATGTGATTATTGATATTATTAGCGACATTCATTTGGATTTTTATGCAAGGTTTAACAGAGTAAAAACGGAAGCTTTTGTAGAAAAGTTAATAAAAAGCAAAAGGAATAAAACTTTTGAAATTTTAGTAGTTGCAGGAGATATCGGACATTATAACGATGATAATCCGTATTTAATTAAACTTTTAAGTCAATTTTACGAAAAGATTTTCATTACCTGGGGAAATCACGATTTGTATTTACTTTCTTCTCAATATAAGGAAAAATATAACTACAATTCTTTTAATAGACTAAATGAATTTAAAGAAATGATTAAAAGTATTAAAAACGTTACCTTTTTAGACAGACAAAAGATTATGTATAAGGGAATTACATTTTGGGGAAGCGGGCTTTGGTATAATGTATCGTCTTTAAAACATTGGACTAATTATATGAATGATTTAAAGTATATTTATGATAGAAGAGACGGCTATAAAATAGTGTTACCATATGACTTTTACCCAATTAAATATAATTTTGACACTTTCAAACTTTATAAAAAAGAATACGAAAAAATTAAAAGTTTAGACTATGCCAACGTTATTGTTACGCATATTCTACCGATAAAGATTTTTGATAATTCAGATTTAAGAGATTGTTACTTTTACGTAGATTACGGAGAAAAGATAATTAAAAAAATTCAACCGAGATTTTGGATTTTTGGACATATTCATGCTAAAAGATACAAAAAATTAAAAGATTGCGAACTTGTCGCAAATCCTCTCAGATATCCTGAGGAAAATGAAAAGTTTATTTTAGAAAGTATAAATAAAAATGAAATTGAAATTATAAATATAAAATTGTTTTCAGAGTAGTTAAAAATTAATAACTAACTTTACTCGATTCCTTTAAAAAAATCGCATAAAGAAACTTTTAAAGCTTTTGAAATTTTATAGAGATGTTCAATATTAAAATGTTTTTTCCCTAATTCTCCTTGTGCAATAATCGTGGTTGATTTATGTCCTATCATTTCTGCAAGTTCTAATTGAGAAATTTTTTTACTTTCTCTTATTTTTTTTACATTTTTACCTATTTTTTTATATACTTCTTCCAAAATTTTACCTTACCCGTTAAGTTTTTTATTTATTAAAAGTTTAAATTATGTTATACTTACAATCAAGTTCCTATAGGAATTTAAAAGAAAGGTTTTTATGCTTTTTTTAAATGATTTAACAGAAAAAACAAAAAAAATAATGAAAGAAGAATTCTTAAAAGATTCACGTCCGTGGGTTGTTACGTTTTCCGGTGGAAAAGATTCTACTACAGTATTGCATCTTACAATAGAAATGCTTTTTGAATTACCTCCTGAAAAAAGAAAAAAAGTATTTATTGTTGCAAGTGATACCTTAGTGGAAATGCCAGTTATTACAGATTATTTTTATAAAAAGATAGCACAAATTCAAAAATTTATTGAGAAATCAAAATTAAATATAGAAATAAAAATATTAAAACCTGAAATTAAAGAAAGCTTTTGGAGTCTTTTACTTGGAAAGGGCTACCCTGCACCAAACACCTCATTCAGATGGTGTACAGAAAGGCTAAAAATAAAACCGGCAACCAAATATTTAACTTCTTTAGCAAATAAATATAAATCTATTGTAATGCTTCTTGGAGTTAGAAAGGCTGAATCAAACACAAGAAAGACATCAATAGAAAAAAGAGAATTAAATTTTAGAGGCTTCACTAAGCATAATAACGTCCCAAACGCTTTTACTTTTTCTCCTATAAAAGAATGGACAAATGAAGAAGTTTGGACTTTTTTATCTTCTAATAAAGCCCCTTGGGGTTCGCACGAGGACATGATGAAACTATATGATAAAGGCAGTGGTGAAGCGGATTGTAATATTGCTTTAAATCCACAAGACCCAAGTTGTGGTAAAACAAGATTTGGATGTTGGGTGTGTACGGTTGTAAACAAAGATAAATCAATGGAAAATATGCTATATACGGAAGAGTGGATGAAACCACTTAATGAATTTAGAAATAAACTTTTGAAATATAGAAACGATCCAACAAAAAGAAATAAAAGAAGACGTAGTGGTGAGAAAGGTTTAGGCCCTTATACTATGGAAGTTAGAAGAGAATTGTTACAAAATTTACTTGAAATAGAAAATCAATTAAAAGATAAATTAAACGGAAAAAAACTTATTTTGGATGAAGAAATAATTCAAATACAGTATGAATGGGAAAATGATGGTGACTTTTTAAATAGTGCTATAGAAATTGCTAAAAATTTTGGAAGAGATATTAATTATTATTCCTTTAACGCATTAGAAGACGAGGAAAAAGAATTAGCATTTAAACATAACTTAACTCCAAACTTTATAAATAAGCTTCTTGAAATTGAATATAACTCAAAAGGATTAATTAGAAGAAATATTTTTAAAGATTTAGATGAATTAATAACAAGCTTTGCCAAAGGTAAAATAAATGTTAATTAAAAACATTACATTAGAAAACATTTTTCTTTATGAAGGAGTAAATAGATTTTCTTTTTCGACTGAAGGAAATAAAAATATAATCCTTATCATTGGTGAAAACGGTTTTGGTAAAACTTCTTTTATTAACGCTTTAAAAATCGGATTTCACGGCATTACAAAAGATATACTTAAAATTGGTAATAAATATCTATCTAAGCATGAGTTTATAAAAGGAAATGAAAATTTTGAAGGGTTAATTACTAAAAATAAACGTAATGCTAAAATTGAAATTGAAACAGATGAATTTAAAATAATCAGAGAATTTAATAATGATGAAAAATTAACTCTTATAATTGAAGATGAACAATTTTTTGATTTAGAAGCAGAGGAAATTATTGAAAGTTATTTTCCTAAAAGTTTAAATAAGTTCTTTTTCTTTGATGGAGAAAAAATTCAAGAAATAGCAAATTTTGAAAATAAAGAGTTTAAAAAAATGCTTGAATCGGTATTAAAACTTGATATATACGACCAAACGATTCAAGATTTAGAAATTTTGTTAAAAAGATATATAAAAGAATGTTTAGATGAAAACACTTTACAAAAACTTAACAAATTAGAAAAAGAAAAAGAAAACTTAGAAAGAAAAATAAAAAGCTTAGAAAATAATTACAATTCTTTAAAAGAAATGTTAAAAGAAAAACAAAAAGAAGAAAAGTTCTTTTTAAACAAATCTTCCAAAATTAAAAAATTAGAAAAAAAATTTTCAAAAAAGAAAGAAAAATTTGAAAAGTTAATTAATGAATTTAAACAAATTATTCTTTATAAACTACCTTTACTTTTAAATCCATCACTTTTAGAAAAAATGAAAGAAGATATTAAAAATTACGATGATTTAGGGGTTAATAAAGATATTTTAATTCGAAAAAAAGAAGAATTTCTAAAAAAAATCAAAGAAAACAACAAAGAAATCGAAAAGATTTTTGATGAAGTGTTTTTAAAAGAAAAAAAAGGTTTTATTAATAGTAGCAATATTTTGCCTTTACTAAACTTTGAAAAAATAGATTTAAATGAATTACTAAGTAAACTAAGTAGTTTAAAATTTGAAATTGAAGAAATAGAAAAATCAAAAGCATCAGAAACTGACCTATTTGAAGAAATTTATAATATTCAAAAAGAGATATTTGAGTTGGAAAATAATATAAAAAATTTAGAAAATGACCTTTTTAACAGTAAAGAAAAATTGATAAAAATTGAAAAAGAGTTAAGACAAATCTCTAAAATAGAGTTTAAAAATAGATTAATCCAAGAAAAAATAAATACCGTTAATAATAGCTTAAATACGTTAAAAGAGATAAAACTATCTCTTAAATCAAAAAAAAGACCAAAACTTCAAAAATTAATAAATGAGAAATTTCAAAAGCTTAAAAAAGATAACTTTAAAATTAAAGAAATTGCGTTAACCGATGAATTTGACATTTATTTAATAAATGAAAACAATGAAAAACTTTCCGTCTTTTCAGCTTCTTCCGGGCAAAAACAAATTATTGCCACTTCTTTAATTTGGGGAGTAAGCGAATATTTAGGGAAAAATATTCCAATGGTAATCGACACACCACTTGGAAGACTTGATATCGAAAACCAAAAACTAATTCTAAAAGAATTCTACCCTAATGCTTCAAAACAGGTAATAATGCTTCCTACTCCAAGCGAACTTAGAGCGGAAGAATTCAAACTTTTAGAAAATCACATTTCAGACAGATATTGCTTAACTCCCTCATTACCAAAGGTTAAAAAATGCGAACAACAAAATTCATAGAAGAAAGCATCCCAAAAGTTGCAAAACTAATTCATGCCACAAACGACCCAAAATGGCTAACTATTAGATTTGCAATATTTATTTCTTTATCTATTAATAAACCCATTGAAAAGAAAAAATTGTCCTTTAAAGACGGAAAAACGTATTCTCTTGAAGTAATAACAGGCAAAGGAAAAAGTGAAGGCGATTATACCGATATAATTGCCTTAATGATAGCTAATAATGACAATATTGAACTTAAAAATGAAAAAGAATTAGAAAAATATCTCGAACTTCACGCCCAAAGAGGCTTTGAAATTCTAACTTCTTCTTTAAACCAAAACAGTAATATTTTTGAATGGATTAAAGAGGAGTTTTTAAATACTCCAAACTCTAACAGCTAAATCAGCCAAAGCCTCTCCTCTTTTATCAATAGATTCAAAACTCCATTTATCATCTATTAAATAATTTTGAATCTCTTTTGGTAATTTTAATAAAGAATGTTGATAATCTTTTTTCTCATTATTTGAATTTTTAAAATTAAATGACCTATTCTTAATATATTGATTTATATCTTTTTCCAATACCGTTAAATTACCAATTTTGTTTACATAAATATTAAATCTGTCATCTATTTCATCGCTATTATAAATATGAGGCCAATCTATTGAATTTGGTTTTTTGGGAAGGATGTGTTCTAAATGTTGGGTAGGTGATTGGTCTAAAACTCTTATTCCTTGACCTTTTGATAAATAATCTTCAATTTTTTTAATTACGTAAAACCCTAATTTATTTGTACCTGGTCTAAAATCTACAAAAGCGGTTTTAAAATCGCTATCACTCGCTTCTTCTCTAAATTTTTCATATACTCTTTTTAAATCAATTTCTTCTCTTCTTAATTTTACAGATAAATCAGAAATTAACTTTACCAAAGTATCGGCAGATTTATTTAAAACCGTTTTATATCTAAAAGCAAAATTAACGCTTTTAATTACCAATTCTTCAAATTCTTCGGAAGTAGTTTTATTTGCACCTGCTAATAAAATAGGATAAATTCTTTTGATATTTAAAAAGTTATTTAATTCGTCTAATGTTTCTATTACTTTTTTAGTAAATTTTTTATCCTCACTTTTGTTAAAACTTGCAATTTTTAAGTAGTTTATATAATCGGCTTCTATTGATTTTGCGTAATCAATAGCTTTTTTATCATTCAATAATTTTTTAACTTCATTAAATAAATTACTTTGAGGAATATATCTAAAATTAGACCAAAACGAATTAATTAAAAAGTCAGTAACATCTGCTTTTTCATATTGAGTAATTTCTTCAATCATAGAAGACCATATCTTTAATACTTCATCAAAACTATTTTGGTCAGTAGCTACTTTTAACAACTCATTTTTTATTAAATTAGCCGCACTTAATTCTCTTCCTCTTGCATTTAATGTTTCAAAAACAATATAAGCAACTCCCGGCTGTTGGACGACAATTTCAATTGCTACCATCATAGTTTGGACTGCTTCAACATACTTTAATAATCTTTCAAAGACTTTATCCTTTAGATTATTCTCAATATGCATATAAATTTTTTTAAAAGCATTAAAAAGATTTACATCTACATCTCTTTTGTTATGTAAATTATAAATTTCGCTAATTTCTTCAATATTTTCCGCTTTTAAAATTTTATTAAAAAACTCGTTTGTCCTACCTAATGTTAGTCTAGTTTCTATCGCTTGCCCCGGTCTACTTTTGTAAATATATTCGTTTGTCCTTGCAACAATTATATTATATTCATCCGGATTATTTAAATACTTTTTTGCCAACAATCTAATTGCGTTGAAATATAACATAGTTGTAGTAATTCTTTGTTGACCATCAATTATCTCAAAACTTTTATCATCTTGATTTTCTATAAATACAAACGAACCTAAAAAATGAGGCATCGCCTCTATGCTATTAAAATCTTGCGATATTAAATACTCTACATCTTCTAAAAACTCTTCAACTTCTTCATCTTGCCAAGAATAATCCCTTTGATGTGGTGGTATCGTAAGAGTAAGATTTGTAATTAACTCAATTAATTTTTTTACTTTTGCATCTACAAATTTTGTCTCATTATAATTCAATCCACCTTTCATACTCTCTCCTTAAAATTTATATATTCTACTATTTCTTGCTATTTTTTCTAAATCATTTTTATCTTTTAAATACCTTGCAACATGTAAATATTCATTTCTTAAATTTGTTGCAAATATTCCCGGGTCATCAGAACAAATCACAACATCAGGTTTATTTCTCACTTCATTTAGCCATCTAAATATATGATGGGATTCATAATTTTCATAAAAGCTTATTCTTAGATTGCTTGTAGGCATAGTTTCTATTGCTATTTGTTTTAAATTAATCTCTTTAAGCATTATTTCTTGAAACTCTTTTAAAATTTTTAGATCAAAAAAATCCGTTTCAATTTCTATTATTTCATTATAGCTTTTATAACACTCAAAATCATGATACCAACGAAATAAATTCAATTCATTGCTTGAGGGGGCAAACCCTAAAATCTTTTCATATTCCAGTTCCTCTAAATCCATGCTTGCTATGCTTGACAAATCCTCTCTTAATACAATCTCTGGGTCTAATTTTCTTAAAAAATACGAATTGATAATATCATCTAAAGTTGGACTTTCACTATAAATTTCATTAAAAAATTTTCTTATATTTTTCTCTAAAATATGTATTTTATTAAAGTTTAAACCATTTTTTGTAATCAAATAATAAACAAATACTAAATTATCAAGCCATTCTCCTTTTTTAATTTTAATTTTTGAAGGTATTTTATTAAGCCAAATTTTAGGGTCTATTCCAACAGCAGTCCCATGACCTATTCTATCCTTTTCTTTCATATCTAAAAAATTAATTGCTTCAAAAATTGTCCTCATCCCGGAAATCAAATGAACAAAATCTTCACCACAATGATATGTTATTCCTAAATAGTTATTGCCTTTTAAAAAGCTTTTTTCTCTAAATCTTCTACTAATCATTCTAAAAATAGGCGCAAACACTTCAGGTGGGGCATGCAATTCATTTGCTGCAGCATCAATTCCTTTTATATAATCTTTATACCTAAAATTTTCCTCTCTATATTCATAATTATCTAAATCTAAAATTGAAATTAAATTAATTGCCTGTTTTTTTAAATCATTTCTTAATTCATAAAATCTATAAGGATAATATTCATTTGGCTTATCCTTTTTTTTAATAAAATGAGCTACCAAACTAAAAGAGTATGATTTATCATTTTTAAATTTTTCATAATCTTTAATTATTGTATCAATTAGTCTTTTCATTTTTACTCCATCGCTTTTAGGGGCAAATCTTCCTTCTAAATGATGAAGTTGTTTATCATAAAAAGAATTTAATTGATTAAATCTATGAGTATAAGACTTCTCACTCATCTCCCTCATCTCATTCATTGTAATATATTGAAACTGGTCAAACCCATATTGGTCTAATTGTTGAGTAAGAAGTCTTAAAAAAGTTGATTTTATTAGAAGATACAGATGAAATAGTTTTTTGTCATTTATACTCATTCCATCAAAAATTTTAAAGATCTTAAAATAAAAAAGACCTTCTAATAATAAAACATTCTCGTTTTCATGAATCCTTTCCATTGGATGATTAACATAAGAGACAATTTTCTCATAAACTGAAAAATCATCAATTAAAGGATATATTTTTTCTAATCTTTCTTTTTTAATTTTCTCTAAATATTTTAAATGTAAATAATCTCTAATATTTCTTGCAAACAGCAAATATTTAAAAAATCTCTTTTCATCTAAATTTATATCAATTTGATGAAAAAGTCTTTTTACGTATTTATTTGAAAATCCCTTTTCTAAGTCTTTATAAAACTCATAAGGCTTCTTTAATACATCAATCCAAACCTTATCACTTTCAGTTGTTCCATTTAAGTGAATGTGAAGTTCGCAAATATTTTCTACAATCTCACTCTCTACAAAAGCATCATAATAAGCTAACAATAAAGAATGTTTATCTCTAAAATAATCAAAAAAAACTCCCTCATCCATTCCTTGTTTATAAAAAAAGTAACTAATTGGAAGAAGAGGAGATATAAAAGTAATAATATTTTGCCACTCTTCAAATAATTCAGGTGATTTTATCCATAAATTATTAAATTTCCATTCAAAAAAATCAGATAAATTATCAAGTCCTTTTATAAAAAAATTTTCAAAATTATTAAAATCTTCTAAATACGGAGAATAGATATAATCTGGATAATCTTTTCTAATTCTCCTGCATTCAAGCATTAAAATTTCTTTTATTTTATCATCATTAACACTATCAAAATTTTTAATATATTCATTCATAATCCATTTAGAAGAAAAAAAAATAACAAAAGGATAAGAGTCAAGAGAAATCTGAGAAAAAGAAATCATTTTTTAGCCTTGAATCAATATGATTTTATCTAAATTACTTTCTTTTTCTCTTAAATAAGAATTAAAAATTGGGCAATTATAAAATATTCCAATTATACATTTTTTCTTATCATTATATAATTTGTCTAAATTGTAATCTAATTCTTTTAAACTTTTTATAGATGAAATTTGTTTTATTGTCTTTTCTTTTTTATCCAATAAATACAAACTAACTAATTCATTTATAAAAATTGATAAAGTGACTTTAATATAGTCTGACACAGTTATACAACAAGATTTTTTTAAAGTTTCAATTTTTTTATAAAAGTTATAAAAAAACTTACTACTTTCAATAATATGAAATTTTTTTCTAAATTCATCTAAAATATCACTATTTTCTTGATACCAGTAAATTATTTCCTCTATAAAATCATTAAAACTATCGCCGTTTATTTCTAAAGTCTCATCTTCATTTTCAGTTTCTTCTTCATCACTTAATAGGTCAGATATAATTATCCAATTAGTATCATTTAAATATATATATAATTTATTTTTGATTTCAGTTTTAATATTTAATATGTCTTTTTGTTCATCGTTTTTGACTTTGGTATTTGGTGTATGTTTTTTTTCATAATTTTCAAAACAGCTTAGCACATCTATAAATAAAGCAATTATTTTTAAAGGTGAAACAAAATAATCAACTTGAGTACCTTTTATATTTTTTACTCCAAAAATAGGCAATTTATCTTTAAAATTTGTCAATTCGTTAACATCAAAAAGTTTAGCTTTAATAGTTTCTATATTATTTTTAATGCTATCATCTAAATATTTTGCCATATTATTTAATTCTAATTTTATATTTTTACTTATTTTCTCTTTACTTTTCAAAGCTTTAATATTTTCTTCATATTTATCAATTATTTCTAATAATTCTTCTTTTTTAGAATCATTAAATTTTTGTTTAATGTATTTTCTTAAAACTTTTATATTTATTTTATTTTTGTTTTTATAAATTTGGATTGCAAGATTTGTTTTCAATCCTTGATTAATAATTATCTTTAAACTATTTTTTAATCTATTATGTAGCAATAAATATTTATTTATTGCTAATAAATTTACATTATCTTGAAAGTTCTGATTATTTTTTAAAATTAATAGCTTATCTAATAAATAAAATTGTAAAGAAACTTTTATTCCATATTCTAATTTATTATATAAATAATCTTGCAAATTTAAAAATTGAGGTACTATAATCAAAGCTAAATTTAAATCTGTATTAATATAATTAGGCTTAAACTCTTTTATATCTTCAAAAGTTATTAAATTTATAAATTTATTTGTAAATTCATCTAAAACATAATCAGTTTTAATAATTTCAAAAAATTCATTCGTTATACCTAAATTAAAAAAATTATCTATAAAGATATCTTTATTTGCTTCCAAAAAGGCTCTAGTATTTTCATTTTTTATATATAATTTTGCAAAATATAACCATTGAAAAATTGTTCTCAAAGGCAATTTAGTAATTATATTGATATATTCTGGATAATTTATTTTGTAAAATGTATTAAAAATATTTTCTATGAATTGTTTTAACTGTATTTTTTTATTTTTATCTTCAACAAAAATGTTCTTTTTTTTATAAATTAAATAATAATAAAGTTTATGAAGATTTATCATATTAATCGGTTGTATAACTTTCATTAAATATTGTTGAGTTAATTCATTTAATTGATTTTCATAATTATTTAATCTTTCAATGTAAGATTTATTTAAGTATTTATTTAAATTATTATAAAATTCTACCAAGTTGGTAAATAATTTACTTTTTTTATTCCTTACTAAATTCTCATATAACTCAAAATTTCCAGCCATAATAGGAATAATTTGAGGAGTTGTAATATATTTCCTCAAAACCTCTAAAACATCCCAACCTTTTGAAAAGTCAGTATCAATATCATCTATAAAAAGCAAAAAAGCATTTTTTTTATTATCTTTATCACTTAAAATTTCTAAACTTTCATAGACAAATTTATGAAACTTCCACTCTAAATTTCTCCCAGCCTTAGCCATACTAAGACCTTTTGCCATTACTAAAGCACTATCATCCCACAAATCTTGTGCATAAGGGTTACTGCCCACTCCATCAAGTTGATTAAGTCCTTTTGCTAACTCCTCTAATGACTCTTTCCATTTTTTAAATTTGTCATCATATTTTTTACCCCTGCATTTATCATTAAATTTTTCATAAACTTTTTCTTCTATCATAGAAATCAAAAGAATAAAAACATGCTGTTTTGTAGAAATTAAGGTTGGGTCTAAAATTCCTAATACTTCAACTTCATTACTATTTTCATATTCTTTTTTTATACTTAACATAAAACTTGTCTTACCAGCACCTCTTTCACCATTAATTGTAATAGTATTATGAATTCTGTTATTTATTAAGTCCTCTTTATTACGAGGATTATAATTTTTTGCTTTATCAAGATTTTGGTTAATTAAATCTACTACTCTATTAAAAGCATCCTTATGAATAATGTTTTCTACATTAAACGCTTTAGTTTGAATTCCTTCTTCAATTTTTATAATTATCTCATTTTTATTCATTTTCATCTTTTCTCCTTTTCGAATTTATTTCCTCTTAATCCATACAGGATTACTTCTACTTGGAAAAATTTCAATTTCAGTTGAGAGTATATCTCCTACTATAAATTTATTCCAATCCACTTTAATTTTAGGCAATAATTTTATAAATTCTTCTATTTTTATTTCATTGGATGGG
>Ga0256838_1001128_pt1 | contig 13374 bp, 12 predicted proteins | sample 4571419metaG_FD_185978 | JGI IMG/M metagenome (GOLD analysis project Ga0256838, IMG submission 185978) | Hydrothermal vent microbial communities from Guaymas Basin, Mexico - 4571-419 | ecosystem: Environmental > Aquatic > Marine > Hydrothermal vents | place: Mexico: Guaymas Basin | collected...
TTTTTTTCTTTTGCAGATATAAAAGTCGCAAAAAACGGACATAAATGTCGTAATTTTTTTTCTTTTGCGGATACAAAAATCGTAGAAACCGACACAAATGTCGCAAAATCTCTTATCCCACCCTTGATTAAAGCTTCTTTGCGAACGGCTACATATATAAAGCTACAAGTAATAAATAGAAATAAAGAAGCTACATATAAATATCTACATTTCTACATACAGCTACAGTAGGTAGGCCTGCTGTTCTGTGTGTGTGATAAAAAGCGAAAAGATTTTTTTTTAAAAACGAAAAACAAAAAATTTAGGAGAAAGCTAAAACGTAGAATTAGGCCTTAATTAACGTAAGACAAGCCTTCTTTAGCCCTAGAAGAAAAAATAAATTTTTAATAAATATTGCGGCGAAACTTGACATTCATTGAAACTGGCGGCTGAGCTTCCCTAAAAGTCTGTCCTCCAAAGGCTTTAATCTTCCTGCCTTTAAGCTTCTTACGACTTTTGATAAACTCTTAATTGCTTATAAACTTGACAAAAACCTTAAAATTGACAATTACAACTAACTATTGAGCTGAAGGTAAATTAGTCGACATTTAAAATTTTCCCTTTTTAGGAAAAAAAGAACTTAAACCCTATTTGGTGTGTTTTAACAATTTGAAAACCAAGAGAAGTATATAAAATTAACAGTAGTTGCGGATAAATACATACCTTTTAGCGGTAATCCATTTTTTTTCTGGCTCCCAAAATGAGCCGGTTTTAGTATATCACTCACAAGAAGAAAATTTTTATTCAGCTACCCTTAATTTAGGAAAAAACTTTATTCTATTTCTATTAAACGTCCTATGTCAAGTTTAATGCTTTACTTAGGTGGAAAGATGGTATTAAAAGAAATTTAGACTTGACTAAAATTAAAACATTTGCTTTAATGAAAAATTAAAGGTTTAGAAACGGCTCCTTGGCAACTGAAAAGCGAAGGAAACGCAAAACCGCTTCGCTCTAAGCTAAAGTTTCCCACAAAGAATTGAAGCGGGTTTCAGAAACAGAGAAAATTATTTGTGTGGTTTTTTATTTGAAAATTGCTTATAATTAAGCTTTTGAGGCGCCGCCGTTTCACCAAGGCCTGCTTAACGCGGGATTGCGACATGATGAGGAAACCCTTCCAATCTATCTAATTTTGACATTGTAGTTTCACCAAGGCCTGCTTAACGCGGGATTGCGACACGAGTATTTTGCTACGTAACCGAAAACCGTTTTTTTACTCTCTTTGTTTCACCAAGGCCTGCTTAACGCGGGATTGCGACTCTCCGCAAATGTTCCTTAGTCCAACACGCAGTTTCACCAAGGCCTGCTTAACGCGGGATTGCGACAGTTAACGCAGACCTGAAAACATTGAAGGAAGAGGTCGGCATAAAAATGTTTCACCAAGGCCTGCTTAACGCGGGATTGCGACGTTATGCGGGCCACTTTTCCAGAAGGGGGGATTTCTAAGACTTGTTTCACCAAGGCCTGCTTAACGCGGGATTGCGACCAACTGCAAAGGTTTTCGGTAGCATTTTTCCATATACAGTTTCACCAAGGCCTGCTTAACGCGGGATTGCGACAATAATTTCATCATTTGTCTTCTCCATTATGGAATTAAAGAGTTTCACCAAGGCCTGCTTAACGCGGGATTGCGACGCGAATAAAACTTCTTCCTTAGGTTTTTGTCCCCAAAAATGTGGGCATGTTTCACCAAGGCCTGCTTAACGCGGGATTGCGACAAGAGTTCCCTCAAAAAGCTTCCCACATCGTAGCGGTCAAAGGCGTCGTGTTTCACCAAGGCCTGCTTAACGCGGGATTGCGACTCGAGTTCATCTTCTAATAGTCTTAATGAGACAACTTGGGAGTTTCACCAAGGCCTGCTTAACGCGGGATTGCGACGGGCTATAACCTACGATGCGACAGACGACCCTGCGATACAGAATTGTTTCACCAAGGCCTGCTTAACGCGGGATTGCGACGTTTAACCCCATCGATATTCGTTATTAAATACCAATCGGACTTGTTTCACCAAGGCCTGCTTAACGCGGGATTGCGACTGTTGGGTGTTCTTCCTATCAGTGGGTTTTGGGTTTTTAAATAGTTTCACCAAGGCCTGCTTAACGCGGGATTGCGACAAAGAGTTGTAAGACATGTTCTGTTTGGTGGATTGTTTCTTTCGAGTTTCACCAAGGCCTGCTTAACGCGGGATTGCGACTTCATAAAGATTTGTGGAGGTTTTTGCAACAGTCGGAAATAGTGAAAGGTTTCACCAAGGCCTGCTTAACGCGGGATTGCGACTAGGAAGGTCAGCATAGGCTATTCCCCTATACTTTTTCGCCCTGTTTCACTAACGCCTGCTTAACGCGGGATTGCGACAATTTACGCATATGAAGTGCCAGTTATCATCAGAAACAAAGTTTCACCAAGGCCTGCTTTTCTTTAGATAAGCGTTAAGCACTCCTTAGGGCTTTACGCTAAAACCAAAGTGTATTAGGCCTGCTTAACGCGGGATTGCGACAATTCTGACTTATCTTTTCTCTTATTCCTTACCTTGTGATGTTTCACTAAGGCCTGCTTTTTATAGGTAGGCGTTAGGCACTCCTTAGGGCCTTAGGCCAAAACCATCGTGCCTTATAATGCTTAACGCGGGAAAGCCTCTTTCTTGGAGAAAAACCCCTTCGACTCTCAGCATTAACAACCTTGATGTTAAAAATCTGAAATCTGAAATGCTACTTGTAACAAAAGTAGGGTTGACCATTCCCCTCCCTTTTTAAACCTCTGTAGAATTTAACCCCCGATGTCAAAAAAGATTGTTGCCTACCTCCTTTGGTTAACCTTGGGGCCTTTTGTGGGGGCTCACAGAATTTACCTTAAAAAGGATTTATGGTGGCTTTATCCCCTTTTGTGGTTGCTTACCTATTTCGGCCTCTGGTTGGGGCCAGGAGCTATCACCTTCCTAATATTGGTGGGTTTTTGGCTTTACGACGGTTGGAAAATAAATCAATGGCTATCTTCGGAAGAAAATGGATAACCCCTTTTTGGAGATAAAAAACTTAACCGTCAAGGTCGGTTCTTTTTCCTTAAAAAACCTAAACTTGTCCCTGCCTAAAGGAAGTTATACCGTCCTTTTGGGGCCCAGCGGTAGCGGTAAGTCCACCCTTCTGGAAACCTTGGTCGGTTTTCACCCCGTAAGGGAAGGGAAAATATACCTTGAAGGGAAAGATATAACCAATCTACCGCCCGAAAGACGTTCTATAGCCATCGTTTACCAGGACTATTTGCTATTTCCCCATATGAATGTATTTGAAAATATCGCCTACGGTTTGAAAAAAAGATACAAAAACGACCCCCAAAAGATTAAAGAAGAAGTTCTCCAAATAGCGGAAGCTTTAAAGATTGACCACCTTTTGGAAAAAAAGGTTAATCTCCTTTCGGGGGGTGAAAAACAGAGGGTAGCCTTGGCTCGGGCAGTGGTTGTGAAGCCCCGTCTCCTGCTTCTGGATGAACCCTTTTCCGCCCTCGACATCAAAACAAAGGAAGATTTAAGAAACCTAATTAAGGAGATAACCCAAAATTACCAACTGACGGTTTTGCATGTATCCCACGACTTGGATGATGCTCAAAGTTTAGCCCAAAAGGTGGTTTTCTTAAAAGATGGCCGAATTTTGGAACAGGGAACCTTTGAAGATATCTTCCTAAGGGCAAAAAATCCCTTTATCGCTTCCTTTGTAGGTTTAAATAGGATAGAAGGAACCTTCGAAGGTTTTCAAAACGGATTTATCCAAGTTAGGGTAGGCAAAAACCTACTCTTGGGTAAAGGAGATTTAAAAAATCCTGTTAAGGGTCAAAAGGTAAAAATCCAGTTCCGCCCGGAGGAGGTTCAAATTCTTTTAAATCCTCTTTCGGAAAAGAATATTTTGGAAGTAAACCTTAAAGAGGTTAAAAGGGAAAAGTTTTTACTAAGGTTGGAACTCGAAATAGAAGGCTTAAAAGGTTCAACCATTAAGGTTTTAACCCTTCCCGGTCTATTTTTAGGTAGGGATATACCTGAGAGGTTTTTTATTAAATTGCCGCCCCAAAGGGTGTGGATTTTTTAATAAATCCCTATGTCTTCTATTTTGGAAATTCTTTCAATAAAACCTTTTGCGGTGATAGGTCATAGAGGTTCCAAAGAGGAATGTGCGGAAAATACCCTCCCCTGTTTGGAATACGCAATCCAAAAGGGTGCCGAAATAGTGGAAGTTGACGCTAGACAAACCAAAGATGGAAAGCTAATAATTCTTCACGATGAAACCTTTGAAAGGGTTGCGGGAATTTCTAAAAAACCTTCGGAGTTAACTTTAGAGGAAATTAAAAAGAACATACGCGTTTTTGGTGAATATGAAGTTCCCACCCTTGAAGAGGTTCTTAATTTGGTGGGTTCCCCCGTCGGTCTTTTTGTTGAAATAAAGGAACCTCCTACGGTTCAAAAAATTGTTGAAACCGTTTTGGAAAAGGGAAATCCCGACCTAACAATGTTTATCTCCTTTTACAGCGAAGCCCTAAAAAGGGTTAAGGAAATCGACCAAAACCTTTTCACGGGTCTTATTTATTCCAAACCTTCGTCGGCTATATTGGAAGCTAAGAAAATAAAGGCGGAGGCTGTATTACCGCGCTGGCCGCTGGCTACCCCCAAGGCTGTGGCCTTTGCCCACCGTCTGAAGTTAAAAGTTATTCCTTGGGTCGTGAACGATGAAAAAAGCCTTCAAAGGGTTTTGGAAGCCAAAGCCGACGCTATAGCAACCGACCGAGTTTCTTGGTTGGTAGAAAAAAGAAAGGAAATAAAAGAGAACACTGCTAATTTATAGAGATTTGCAGCAGAACCACCAGTCGAAGCACTCGATTTCGCCCCTTTCGGCGGCTTCTAGGCGTTTTCTTGCGGTTTCAATATCGGCCGCGGGAGGAATAATTACTTTGTTTCCGATTAGGGAGTTGGGTCTCCATTCTACTTGGTCGACACCCCAGTTAGCGGGCATAGCCACGCCGTTGGCTTGGGATACGTTTAGGGCTTTTACATACCTTAGGATTTCGTCGATGTTTCTTCCCACATCGTAGGGGTAGGTGATGATAGCCTGAACTATTCCGTTTTTGTCTACAACATAGACGCTTCTTACGGTTTTGGTTTTACCTTCGGGAATCATTCCGAGGGTGCGGCCGATTTCTCCGGTATCGTCGGCAATGATGGGGAATTTTATTTCCACGCCGAGTTTTTCCTTTATCCACTCTATCCACTTAATGTGGGAGAATACTTGGTCTACCGATAGGCCGATTAGTTCATAACCTTCGTTTCTAAACTCTTCTTGTCTTCTTTGAAATTCTACAAATTCGGTTGTGCACACGGGTGTAAAGTCCGCAGGGTGGGAAAATAGAATAAATCCTTTACCTTGGTTGGTGAAGTGGTCGGGCAATTTGATTACTCCGTGGGTGGTAACAACTTCCATTTCGGGAAACTTTTGTAGTAGTAGGTTCATATTCCTACCTCCTTTTTGCGAATTTTTTTCAAACAAAAAATATATCCCCTAAAAGGTTAATGTCAAGCCGACCTTTCTCAGGTTTTTAAAAAGAGGCCATCCTAACTAAGGAAAGAAGTAAGGAAATCTGTCAAAGGTAGATTTATTTTTCCCAATTTTGGGAGACTTTAACGTCCACCTCTACGGGGACTTTTCTTAATACTAAAGACCCCGCCAGTTCCATGCTTTCTTTTAAAAGAAAGGCAATTTCTTGGGCTTTTTCTTGGGGAACTTCGCAAACAATCTCGTCGTGAACGAGGTTAACTATTTTGGCTTCAAGGTTTTGGATTTTTGTTTGATAGCCGAATATGTTGACCGCCAACTTTAATATGTCGGCCCCCGTGCCTTGTATGGGGTAGTTGGCGGCATCTTGGAAGGTTTGGGCCTTGTAGGGCCTACCGCCCATGGTAAAGCCTTCTATAACCCCTTTTTCCCTAAGCTCTTTCTTTATGGTTTTATGCCATTCGTAAAATTTGGGGAAGGCCTTAAAAAAGCTTGCTATCAGTCGGCGGGCTTCGTCAAGGCCGATGTCCACACCGTAGCCGAATTTTGCATATTCCATTAGCCCCTTAGGGGAAATTCCGTAAATAAGTCCGTAGTTCATCGCCTTGGCCAGTTGGCGTTCCTCTTTGGTAATTTGGTCTTTAGGTTTTCCCAATACCAAAGAGGCGGTTAGAACGTGCATATCTTCGCCTTTTTGGAAGGCCTCTATCATCTTCTCTTCGCCTACATACTCGGCGGCTATGCGGAGTTCTATCTGGGAAAAGTCGGCTATAACCAAGCTTTTCCCCGAAGGGGCTACAAATATTTTTCTTAAATTTCTCGGTATGTTTTGAACGTTGGGTTCGCTGGCCGACATTCGGCCTGTCTTTGTTCCGATTTGCTTAAAGAAGGGGTAAACCCTTCCTATTGTTTCGTCCCCTTCTTCGGGTTTTAATGGAGACTTTACATACTGTTTTAGTTCGCGGATTTTATCCAAGACCTTTTTGAGTTTTCTTATTCTTAAAATTTCCGCCACCGCGGGGTTTTCTATGTATTCCGATAGGGTTTTTTCGTCGGTAGCTGTGTTGTTTTTTCCCGTTTTGGGGAGTTTTAAACCGAACCTTTTTTTGAGAAATTCGCCCACCTGCTTGGGGGAAAAAATATCAACCTTCCCGTATTTGGTCATAAAATCGATTTGGGCCCTTGTAAGTTCCTTTCCGAGTTTTTTTATCATCTCATCGAGTTCTTTGGCATTTACGGCCATTCCGTGGGCTTCGAGTTTTGCGACCTCCTTAACGAGGGCCATTTCTATTATCGCGGTGGGGTTTTCTAAGTTGAAGGTTTGGGCAACTTGGGTTTTCTTTAATTGTTCAAATAACCTCTCGCTGAGGAAAGTTGTTTTATTATCCTCTTTGGGGGTCTTTTGGTTCAGCTCCTTTAATAGGATGGGCAAAAGCCTTCTCAATATGTCCACATCTTTGGCCGCATACTCCAATTGGCGTTGGGTTAATATAGTTGCCCCCCAGTTGGAAGACTGTTCGGCCTTATCGAGGTATTCCCCGAGAAATTTACCGACCACCGCTTGGAGACTTTTCCTTTCTTCCCCCAATAGGATGGCGGCTATATAGGTATCGAAAACGGTGGTAGGTTCTATGCCATAAAAATAGTAGAGGTGTTTTATATCGAACCTAAGGTTGTGTCCGACCCAAGCTTTGGAGGACAAAAAGGGTTTTAAAAGTTCCACACAATCGGGACATTCGAAAAGGTCGACCACCAAGGTGGTTTTTTCGTCCCCAAACTGCACCAGACGAACTTTGTTTTTTCTAAAGTCCGAACTTAGGGTTGTTGTTTCTATATCCAAAAAAAGGAAAGGGGCATTTTCCAGCTCTTTAAGGTGTTTTTGTAGTTCCTCCTTTTGGGTTATATATTGAAATTCCATTTAAAAGGAAAATTTAAAGGTTAGGAAAGCTCTTCGTGTTTCCAACCTAAGTAATCCATTACGCTGCGAACGTCTTTGTCTCCCCTTCCCGAAAGATTTACAACCACTAGGCCTCCCTTTCCTATTTCTTTTGCTATTTCCACCGCCTTTATTATGGCGTGGGAGCTCTCGAGGGCGGGAATTATTCCTTCGGTTTTGGAGAGTAGTTTAAAGCCTTCCAGGGCTTCCTCGTCGGTGGCGGCAATATATTGGGCCCTTTTGGTTTCTTTTAACCAGGCGTGCTCGGGGCCAACCCCGGGGTAGTCCAATCCGGCCGAAATTGAGTGTGTAGGTTGAATTTGCCCCTCTTCGTCTTGGAGAAAGTAGCTTTTCATTCCGTGCAAAACGCCCACCGAACCTTTTATTAGGGAGGCGGCATGTTGGTCGGTATCCAAGCCTCTACCGCCCGCCTCTACCCCTATTAGGCGAACTTGCTCATCTTCTATAAAGGGGTAGAAAATTCCCATTGCGTTGGAACCGCCGCCGACACAGGCTACAATAGCGTCGGGAAGTCGGCCTTCTTTTTCCAAAATCTGTTGTTTGGTTTCCCTTCCTATAACGCTTTGAAAGTCCCTAACTATCTGAGGGAAGGGGTGGGGGCCAACGACCGAACCTATTATGTAGTGGGTTGTTCTAACGTTGGTAACCCAGTCCCGCAGGGCTTCGTTTATCGCGTCCTTTAGAGTTCGGGAGCCTTTTTTAACAACCACAACTTTGGCACCTAAAAGCTCCATTCGGAAGACGTTTAAAGCCTGCCGACGGGCATCCTCTTCGCCCATATAGACGACACATTCCAAACCAAAGAGGGCGGCGGCGGTGGCGGTGGCAACACCGTGCTGGCCTGCCCCTGTTTCGGCTATAACCCGCTTTTTACCCATTTTTAAGGCCAGCAGAGCCTGCCCTATGGTGTTATTTATTTTGTGGGCTCCCGTATGGTTTAAATCTTCCCTTTTGAGGTAAATTTTTGCCCCGCCCACATACTCGGTTAGACGGCGGGCGTAATAGAGCGGTGTCGGCCTGCCTACATATTCCTTCAGGTAATATTCAAATTTTTTTTGAAAATTGGGGTCTTGTTTTGCCTTTTCATATTCGCGGGCCAGCTCTTCGAGGGCGGACATTAGGGTTTCGGGGACAAATTTTCCGCCGAACTCTTCAAAATAACCCCTTTCGTCGGGTAGGTTAACTTTGGCCATCTTTACTAAGGATATTGTCAATGCTCTTTGGGAGAGATAAATAAAATCCCCGAAGGTTAAATTAAAACCCTTATGCTCAAAAAGGTTTTAGGAAAATTTCTATCCGCCCTTTTGGTGGTAGGTGGATTAACTCCCCTTTGGGCGGCAAAAATCAATTTAAAACCCAACCACAAGTATATCTGTTATGTTGCCAAAGTTTCCGATGGAGATACCATTCAGTGCCGATTTCCCTACGATTTGACCCATGAGGTCAACACCGTCCCCATAAGGTTAATAGGAATAGATACTCCCGAAACGGGTGTTAGAAAGAAAAACACCGGCAAACAGGAAAGGGAAATTGAAAAGATTTATGACCGTTATTTGGACGAGGATATAGATATTTCCCGCCAAGATGTTGTTAAATTGGGTCTAGCCGCCAAAAGGTTCACCGAAAGGTTGCTTGCCAACGTTTACGTGGTAACTATAGAAACCGACGTTGACCCCACCGACCACTACGGGCGGGTTTTGGCCTACGTTTGGCTTCCCGACGGTCGCATGTTGAACAAAGAGATTATTTGCAACGGTTATGCCCTATTGCTGACCGTTCCCCCCAACGTAAAGTATCAGGATATATTTAGGGATTGCTTCCGCAAAGCGGTGGAAGAAAAAAAAGGCCTTTGGGGGGCCTTTGAAGATTAAATTCAATATTGTCTTTCTCCGAAAATTGCACTTCCCACCCTTACGATGGTGGCCCCTTCCTCTATGGCCACCTCATAGTCGTGGCTCATACCCATCGAAAGTTCGGGCAGGTTTAAACCCAACTCCCTTTGGAGTTTATCCCTTAAATTTCTAAGCTCCCTAAAGTAGGGTCTTACTTCTTGGGGGTCTTCCCTGTAGGGTGGAATGGTCATAAGTCCCAAAATCCTTAAGTTGGGAGCCTTTTCCAAAATATATTCCGCCAAAGGTAGTAAGTTGGAAGGTTCAACCCCTCCTTTGGTTTCTTCTCCTCCTACATTCACCTCTATGAGGATATCGACTTTATCTATACCTTTTTTGGTTGCCCTTTTTTGAAGTTCATCAACCAATGAGGGGCGGTCTACCGAATGGATTAACCTTACTTTGTCGATTATGTATTTAACTTTGTTGGATTGAAGCCTTCCTATGAAGTGCCATTCTATGTCGGGCAGGTCTCGGAGTTCTTCCCACTTTTTTAGAAACTCTTGAACACGGTTTTCCCCAAAGACTTTTAAACCCAATTCGTAGGCCCACCTTAGAACTTGGGCCGGTTTGGTTTTGGTTGCCCCCAAAAGTTTAACGCAATTAGAGCCTCGGCCTGCCCTTAAACAAGCTTTTTCTATGTTTTCCCTAACCCTCTCAAGGTTTTCTTTTAATTGCTCTTTGGTTATTTCCATAAAAGTTAATTCAACGACAATGGGAAGCAAATGGCTCTAAAAAAGAAAACCGCCGTAGTGGTTGGAAATTTTGACGGTATCCATTTGGGTCATTTATATTTGTTATCCCGCCTTAAGGAGGAGGCTAAAAAAAGGAACCTCCAGCCTTTGGTTGTTAGTTTTGAGCCTCATCCCGTAAAGGTTCTGAAAAAATCGGAAAACTTTTGCCTTTTATCCGGCGCCGAGGAAAAAAGGGAAATCATTGGAAAACAGTTAGGTCTGGATTTGGAAATACTCCCCTTTACCTACCAACTGGCCCAAACAAAACCCGAGGAATTTATAGAGAAAATTCTTCTGCAAAAATTTTCCGCCGCCCTTATTATTGCCGGCTACGATTGGCGTTTCGGAAAAGGGGCTTCGGGAGATATAAAACTTTTAAAGGAATTAGCTTCCCGCCACGGTTGCGAGGTAATTCAAGAAAAACCCTATAGGGTTGGTGGAAAAATTGTCTCTTCCTCCCTTATAAGGGAACTTTTAAAAAAGACCCGTCTAAAGGAGGCAACCCTTTATTTAGGCCACCCCTATTGGATTAAAAGAAAAATCCAAAAAGGTAGGGGTTTTGCTTCCAAGTTGGGTTTTCCCACATTGAACTTCCATGAGGTGGACGATTTATGTTTACCCAACGGCGTTTATGCGGTTTATTGCGACGGTTATCCTGCTGTGGCTAATTTAGGTTATGCCCCCACCCTCAAGGGGGAACAAAGACTTTTAGAAGTCCACATTTTGCAGGACGGATTTTCTATAAGTTCCCAACCTAGGATAAGTTTTCAACATTTCCTTAGGGAGGAGATGGCTTTTAAAAGTGTTTACCAATTGGTGAATCAGATTAAAAAAGACATTCAAAGGGCGAAAAACTTATTGCTTACCGATTGAGGGATATTTCTTTTTATTTCCTTTTAATGTTTTTTTTTGCTAAAAATAATGCTGTAATACCAGCTATCATTCCAAGAAGCCAAACAATAATCAAAGCTTTTTCCATCCCCTAATCCTCCTTATCACATTTACCAGCCAGGTTTAAAAGATGTTTTCCGAGCTCCTTTAAGAACTCACACATACTGAGAATAGAACGATGAGGACTACCTTAAGGACTTTCTAAACGACCTGGTTACGAACACTGTCGAAATTTGCCCAATTTTTTAGTTTCTCAACGAGTTCAGGGTCAAGAGTAATGGAAACTTTCTTTTTCTTTTTCTCTGGATGTTTAGGAGGTCTGGGCCTATATTTCTCTTATTTAATATTATGTATTAGGTAATTTAACTTTACAATAGTTAAATTTAGGATTTCTTTGAATTATTTTAATAAGTTCTAATGGTCTTAATTTAAATTGGAGTTGGTTTCCAGGATGCTGCCAGTTAGTTTTAGGGAGAGCAATTTTCTTTCCATTGCCTCCTTTGCGTTGTAGTGATATGACTTTTCCTATTGTTAACCCTCCTTTTGAAAACTCAATAGTAGCTTTGCTAAAAAAATCGATAATATCATCTATTCTAACGAAGAATATTTCTCCCCTTTCTTTTAAAAAGATAGCGAGAATTTTTAAGTCACTTTCTTTTTTTCTGAAAATTTCGTTTAATATTATTTCTAAGTTATTCTCTATAAAATTTTTAATAATACTTTGTTCTTCTGTTTGTATTAAAGTTGATTTAGGATTTTTTGCTTTCCGCAGAATCGCTGTTTTGAAAATAGAATAAACATTTTCTGGCATATTCAGAATTTTTTTCCAATCATCTAACCACCTTCTGTCTAATTGATGAAAATCCGCTGTAGACACAGTTTTTAATGATATCCCGATTTTTCTGTTCTGGTTATCAATTAGATAGATATCGGTTTTACTATGCCTATCTTTACTAGGATAAGCTTTAAGTTCATTATACACTCCTAGTCTCAATTTTTTCAAACAGTTTTTTATTTGGCGTTTAACTTCAGCATTGTTATTTATCAGATGAATTAAAAATTTTTCCGCTTCATAGCCTTGTTTGGCTTCTTTTTCTCCTTTACGCATAAGAAAATATTAAAAATTAAATATTTTTTAAGTTTTAATACCTAAAACCTCTAGTATATTTTTCCCTATTTCTGAAACTACATTGATTGGAACGCTATTACCTAATAAAGCTATTGCTCTATTATATGATACTCCCTCAAAACTGAATTTTTCAGGAAATCCAAATAATCGTTTGCACTCGTTAATGGTTAGTTTTCTTATGCCTCGATGAGTTTTATATCCTCCTGTTCTAGCAAAAACCCCACCTGATGAATAGGATATAGTAATAGAGGTTCCTTTAATACTATAAATACGTTCGCCTTGTCTACCTTTATTGATATAAGCTATTTGGTAAGGTTTATGTATTTTTCTATTTATGTCGTTGCGAATATAAATAACTTTTTTGAGATCTTGGAAATAAAAGTTATCTGGTATTTCATCTTCTTTGTCTAAAATATCTTCAACTACTTTAATATCCTTTTTTGGTTGAGGAAATTCAAAATTGGAAAACCATTCAAAATCTTTCCTAATTGCAACTATAAATAGTCGTTCTCTATGTTGTGCTAGTACGAAATTTTTTGCATTTAGAACTTTATGGAAAACAATATAATTTAAATCTTCTAAAGATTTTTTTATGATTTCAAATGTTTCTCCCTTCTTATGGTTTAATAAATGTTTTACATTTTCTAGAAATATAACTTTTGGTTTCACTTTGTTAGCTATTTTTAATACATAGAAAAATAGATCTCCATTCTTAGGGTCGTTAAAACCTAATTTTTTTCCAGAAAAACTAAAAGGTTGACACGGAAAGCCTGCACATAAAATATCAAAATTTGGAATATGAGTTAGTTCTAACTCCCTAATGTCACCTGCTGGAATATCGTTAAAATTTTGAATGTAAACTTTTCTAGCGGATTTATCTATTTCACAAGAAAATATACACTTACCACCTAGTTTTTCCAAGGCTATTCTAAAACCCCCAATTCCTGCAAATATGTCAGCGAAAGTAAACATTTTTCACCTCCTTAGTTTTCTTGTAAATTAATTGAAGACTACCGAAATACTATTTAAAGCACATTAAAAATGTTAATAGTTTTTATGAAAGGATATAGTTTCGTATTGAAATGGTGGAGGACAGTATTTTTCTAAAGTCCCTTAGAGGGGAAGAAATTCCGAGGTTTGGCGTTTGGTTGATGCGTCAGGCGGGGCGGTATATGCCCCAATACCGCCAATTGAGGGCTAAAGCGCG
>Ga0256838_1001130_pt1 | contig 13360 bp, 11 predicted proteins | sample 4571419metaG_FD_185978 | JGI IMG/M metagenome (GOLD analysis project Ga0256838, IMG submission 185978) | Hydrothermal vent microbial communities from Guaymas Basin, Mexico - 4571-419 | ecosystem: Environmental > Aquatic > Marine > Hydrothermal vents | place: Mexico: Guaymas Basin | collected...
GTCTATAGGGGTATTTTCAAATTTCAAATATAAAAAAGCATCTAACCTATGTTTTTGCTCTTTATTATATAATACAAATGCCTTTTCATCATTTGATGCTTTTTTATCAAACCATTTTTCAAACCCCGGATAGTCTGACTTTAGTGAATCAAAGAATGAATCATTTAAATCTACTTTCTTAAAAGGTATAAGTTTTATTTCCCCTAAATTTGAATTCTTTAACATGTTTTAACCTATTTATTAAACTCATTGAAAAATAATTCATTTTTTCCTTTTCTATAATAATCTTTAACCTTATTTGTTAATTCAAAACCGTAATATTTAAAAATTTTCTCAAATTCTTTATATTTTTCTTCTGATACTGTTAAAAATGGTTTAGATGTATTTAATTCTTCAAAAGCTCTTTCGAATAATTTTAATCCAATACCTTTGTTTTGATATTTATTAGTTACTCTTAATGTGCAAAGCTTTTTTTCTTCTATTGAGTTTTTAATTATTGCGATACCGGCAATTTCGTTATTTCTTATTTCTAATAGGATTTTTCTTTTGTCTTGTAAAACATCTGGAATAACTTTGTTATAAAACCATTTTTGAAAGTTTGGATATAATAATTCTGCTTCTTTTAATTCATAATAAATTTTATCAATAGTAAAATTTAATGCCTTAGCAGCTAAAAATTCATTAAGTACTTGATAATTTGTTAATTGAACCATATTTTTCATTCTTATTCTCCTTTGCGATTTAACATCATTACAAAAAGCACTAATACAATTATAATTAAAATTGGTGTTGCTATTTTCAGATTATTGGCTATTAACCCTGATATGATACTTAATAATAAAATTATTAAAATGGCTATCCAAATATTGTCATTATTTCTGGAAATTTTTATGAAAAAATTATAATCTTTTATTGTTTCATTATTATTTTTTTTCTTTCTCCAATGATAAGCTATTACTTTTTTTATTACTTTATTATCTGGAATGTTTAAATATTTATTCCATATATTTTTTTCTAAAATACGAGAATCTGTGATACTATTATTACTAAATTCTATGCTTGTAAAATCTTCCAATAAAACAAACATATGTATTTTTTTAAAAGTTACTTCTTCTATTTTATTAGTAATATTACTTGGAAGTTTTCTGGGGCTGTTAATATTAAATTCCACAATAGTTTGTTCAGTTAAAAATGAATCCAACTTTCCTTTTTCTATTCTTTCAAACATCCCTGATGTTTTATCAAATTTATTAATTCTAATTCTTATATATCCTTCGCTTCCATCATCAAAAGACCCATTTTGCGGAATTTTAATTTTTATAATTGAATAAGTATTATTTGGCGAAGAAATTTCAATATCTTGATGTTTATCAAGCTCAATTAAATAAAATTCAACATCCTCTGCTAATTTTAATTTACTAAATTGACTATTTCTTCCTTTCTCAATTGAAGTAACAAAACTATTAAACAATGCACTGGATAATTCTACACTATCTTTAAGATGTGAAATTTTATCTTCAATGTCATTTTTCTGTAAAAAATATGGCATATATAAATAAACATATTTCGTGTTAATGTTTCTAAATTTGAGTGGAAATTTGATGCCTAATTCTATATAATCTTTTATATATGTAACTTTAGGTCCTGTAAACCAAATATTTACATGAACTTCTAAATCTTTTTTAATTAATTCACTATTATTATCTTCTAACCATATAGCGATTGAATTCATTTTTATACTACTTTTTTATAGTTTTTTCTAAGTTTTTCTTAACAATTATATCAAAAAAACGACATTTAAAATTAATTACAACTATGATAAAAAGTAATTTTAAATTAAGATATAATTTTGATTAGAAAATATATAAATATAAGGCTGTAATGTGAATTTGTATAAACCTAAAATATTGGAAAAATTTGTAAAAAGATTTTCAAATAAAGATATAAATCTGGCATATCAAAAATTTTTATCTTATCAAGAAAAGCAAAAAGATATAGAAAAATTCAAAGAAATTGAATATCAAGAGGGTTTTTTAAGAGATATTTTTGTTAAAGTTTTAGGATATACATTAAAAACTGATAAACCTGATAATTTTTCTCTCGTTAGAGAGGCAAAAAATGAATATGACAATAAAAAACCTGATGCTATAATATGGATAAATAAAATACCAAAAGCTATAATAGAATTAAAGGATTTAAAAACACGGGATTTAACTAAACCAAAATCAAAAAACGAATTAGACGCTGTTTCTCAGGCTTTTAATTATAAAACTTCTTTTAAAAACTGTTCTTATGTGATAGTTTCTAACTTTAAGGAAATTAGGTTATATATGAGCAGTAAATTAGAATATATAGGTTTTGATTTATTTAATTTAACAGAAACAGATTTTAAATATTTTTTTTCATTATTTTCTTTTGAGGGTATTAAAAATGATTACCCTAAAGAATATTTTGAAAGTTTAAAAAAAGATGAAAAAGAGATAACTGATAAGTTTTATCAGGAATTAAATGATATTAGAAGCGAAATTATAAACTATTTAATTAAACATTATCCAAATATTGATAAAAATTTAATAATTGAAAAAACACAAAAACTTTTTGATAGGATGATTTTTATTTATTTTGCCGAAGACAAAGGATTAATTCCTAATAATACAGTTGAAATTTATATTGATGAAGGAAGTAAATTTTTAAGTTCAAAATGGAATAGTATAAAAAAACTTTTCAGGGACATTGATAAAGGAAATCAAAGTTTAAATATTAATAAGTTTAATGGAGGATTATTTGCTTTTGATGAGATAATAGATAAAATTTTTGATATTCCCGATGAATTAGTGGATAAATTAAAACAACTTAGTTTTTATGATTTTGACAGTGAATTGACCGTAAATATTTTAGGACATATCTTTGAACAAAGTTTAAATGATTTAGAACAATTAAAAAAAACTGATAATTTCAATATAAAAAAAACTTTAAGAAAAAAATTTGGAATATTTTATACTCCTGAACATATTACTAGATTTATTTGTGAAATAACAATTGGTAAATTATGTGAAGAAAAAAAAGAAAAATTAGACATTGCATTTATTGATTTAGATAGAAAAATCAATCCTAATAGATTAACTAAAGCGCAAAGAAAAACATTAGTAAATTTATATAAATATAAAAAATTTTTAGAAAATCTAAAAATTTTAGACCCAGCCTGTGGGAGTGGAGCTTTCTTAAATATGGCATTTGATATCTTACAAAGAGAGTATAAATATTTTGATGATATGAGAAAAATCTTTGAAGGAGATGCTTTAGGATTATATGATGTAGATATTAAAATATTAGAAAACAACCTTTATGGTGTTGATATTAACAGTGAAAGTGTAGAGATAGCTAAATTATCTTTATGGTTAAAAACGGCAACATCTGATAGGCAATTAAGTGATTTGAGTGGCAAAATTAAACAAGCTGATACTTTAAAAAGTAATTTTAATCAATTGTTTCCGGAAGTAAAAGACGGTTTTGACGTAATTATTGGTAATCCTCCATATGTAAGTTATCAAAGTAATTTATTAAGTGAAGAGGATATTCAATACTTTAAAAATACATTTGAAACTTCCTATAAGATATATGATTTATATGGATTATTTATTGAAAAGTCTATTAATTTATTAAAAGAAAATGGAGAGTTTGCATTTATTTGTCCTAGCAATTTCTTGCAAAACGAGTCTTTTTCTTTATTAAGAAAATTTGTTGCTGAAAAAACTACAATTAATAAAGTAGTTTTTTGCTCTGATGGAGTGTTTGAAAATGCGGTTGTACCAACTATTATTTTAAATTTTACAAAATCAAATAAAAAGAATAAAGAAGTAGAAATTTACAAAGCAGACAATATAAATATATATCCTTCTCTAAAAATTGAATATAATGATTTTATTAAAGAACCAAAAAACGGATTTAATATTGATACTAATTTAGAAGATAAAAAAATTATTCAAAAAATTATGAAGAAGAAACATTTCAAAATAGATGATTTCTTAAATATTAGAGAAGCTATTAAAACAGGTAATGACAAATATTTTATAAGTGATATTCCTGATGAAATACATACAGAAAAGATTGTTACAGGTAAAGAAATTTCCAGATATAAAATAGATGGATATAAGTATTTTTATTATGCTCCAGATAAATTAAAAAGACCTGTAAAAAAAGAATATTTTAAGCAAGAAAAAATCTTTATTAGAAGAGTTGGTAAAAGAGTTGAAGCAGCTTTTGATGATAAAGGATTATTCGCTACTCATGTTTTATATTTAGGAACATTAAAATCAAATAATAAAAAATTATCTTTAAAAGCAATAATGGCAATACTAAATTCTTCTTTGTATAGCTATCTATATAAAAAACTATATCCTTTTAAGGGTGATATTTTTCCTGAAATTAGAATAGGTAAATTAAGAGAATTACCAATAAACAAAAATTTATTAAAATTTAAAACAGAGCTGGATTATTTAGCAAATAGAATAATTGAATTAAACAAAAATATTATAAATAAAAAAAATGAATTTTTAGAAGAGGCTTCTTTTGAAAAATTGTCTAAAAAAATAAAACAATTTTATTTGTTAGACTATGATGAATTTATAAAAGAATTAATTAAATTAAATAACATAAAATTAAAATCAAAACTCGAAAAAGTTAAATTAAAAAAAGAATATGAAACACTTTTTACTACTTACAAAAATGAAATCAATAATTACCTATCAGAAATAAATCAATTAGATACAAAAATAGATAATATTGTTTTCAAAAGCTTTAACTTATCTAATGAGGAAATCAAACTTATAAAGGGTCAACAATGAATGAAAATGAAATAAATATTAACGAAATTATTTTAAATGCTGCAAACATAGTTCCAAACGTAAATTTCGAAAAAATTAATATCCCAGTTAATTATTATGGCAGCTTTGTTGTCTTAAAGGTTAACTTTATAGATAAGCTTAGCTTAAATTTAAAAGCTTTAATACAATCTTTTTTGAAAAGTGAATATACTAATAATGAAAATCAAAATACAGAAAGTAGAGCAAGATATACTAAATTAGAAAAACAATTTGAGGGTATTGTTGCCGAAATTGCTATAGTAGAATGGCTTAAAACAATATTGAATAACAATACTCAAATAATAAGACATGATGATGTAAGAGAGGATGGATTTAGGTCTCCAGCAGATGAATTTGATATTAAAATAATAAATCCTCAAGGTAAAGAATTTACTATTGAAGTAAGAGCATCTGTTAATTATAAATATCCTTTTGGGGAAAATACTATTAAATTTTTCGATACAATAGGTCCATATAATAATTACATAAAAAAACAAGAGAAACAAGCAGATTTTTATATTCGTCCATTGTTTCAATTAAAAAATCCTTTAGGTAATAATGCAAGAATTTGTGATTTTTCTTTATTGGAAAAATTTTTAAACAATGAAGCAGATTTGTATATAACTGGAGGAGCAACATATGATTTAATGGTGAAAAAAGGATACAATACTAATTTCGGCCAAAAAAACACCTCCTATAAAGCTTTAAAAATCATAAATGGTCTTGATATTAATGCATTGGAACAAGCTATTCATCAAATAGTTTATTCATAAATTCAATAACTATAGATTAGTTTTTTTATTTAATATTGTTCTTTTGAGATATATAAAACTTTAAAATTAGTTAAATAAAAGTTATTCTTGGTATTTTATTATTTACATTCTTCCGGCTTATTTAATTTCTCAATAATCCTCTTTGCCCAATCAACAGGTTTACTGGTATGTTTTTGGATTGGGTGAAAACACACATTAAATCTTCTAACAATTTGTGCAAGTCTTGTTAAGCTCATTAACTTATCATTAATCTGAGAAAGCAGCCAAAACTTTTTTTTAAGCAGTTCTTCACTTTTAGAGCTAAAAATATAAGTTCCCGAGTTACCGTCACCCGATTCGATGATTATTACATATCTGTTTTTATATTTAAATTGAATATACGCTAAATTTCCAAAAGGTCTTAAAATCAATTCAAAACCTAACAGTTTTTCAAGCTCTCTTATGCCTTCACTAAAAGTAGCGAAAGCACTTGCTTTTACAATTTTTTCGTCAGAAGAAGCAATATCGTTGGAAGCGGCCGTTTTAATACCTTTTCTAACGTCATTTGTCTTTATGTTAAAATCTTTAAAAAATACGTCTTGTGTTACTTGCGGGTCAGTTTTAGTTATTTTAACGTCATTAAATTCGCTTGCGCTTTTTTCAGAGTAAGATTTAGCTTCATGCAATTTAGCGTTTACAAAATTAACAAGCTCTAATTCGTCGATTTTACTTATATCTACCATATCTTTATATATAGAATACGTCTTAATAGGGTGGACTCTATTTTTGCCCATAAAAGAATATTTAATTTCTTCACCGCAAATTTCCTTTAAAGAAACGTCAATTAAATCATAAGCTACGAAATATAATTGATTATTGTCGCTATTTTTTATAAATTTACCTATCAATTTAACTTTTGCTTTTCCTTTTAAAGGAAAAAAGAAACAATTGGGTTTTTGGGGTTCGTTTTTAATTAATGCGGAAGTTCTGTAAAAAAGTTTTCTTGCAAATTCATTACATTGATACAGGCATATAAGTTTTACGGTATCTTCCTGTTGACCGGTTCTGGTTTTTAGAACAAAACTTTTATTATCGCAATCTGCATACATAGAATAATGAAGATGCTCCAAATTCTGAGATTGAAACACTTCTTTAATTCTGCTGTTTGGGAAATAAAAAAATTTTCCTATCAAATAAGTAGGAATAATTATTGTTAGATACTTATGCATAAATTTAGCCAAGTAAGTATTATTAATATAATTGTAGGCATGTCTTGCCAATAAACCGTAAACCGTATTGTAAAAAATATGCTGTTCGTCGAAACATAATCCCCTAAAAGGCAAATACTCTATTGAATTAAAATTTACTTCCAAAGTTAACGGAAATAATTTTTCATTATCAATAACTTCATCCTTATAGAGATAGCTTCCTATTTTAAAATGACTCATAAAAGCAGGGTCTATGTTATGTGCCATTAAGATATATTTTTTGTACTCTTTACAATAAAAATATACACTAAACTTTAAAGCTCCTTTCTCATTGTATTTTATATTGGAAAATCCTACGATTTTCAAAGGATATTTTCGCTGCATATCGATAATAAAATCATTGCTGCCATTATTTAAAATAGAAATAATATTAAGCTGCATAGTTTGCCTTTTTAGGAATGGTCATAAAGTTGTTTGGAGGGATTTGGAGAAATTGGTGTGAGTCGCAAAAATTATGATTATGGTCGCAAAAACTTTGAATTAGTCGCGGGAAATTTGAATTCTTACATCCTCCTCCAAAAATAGCGGCTCTTGTAGAGCTATAATGAGGCGCCCTAAAAGGTCTTAAGGGTTTAAACTCAACTTCTTTTCCTTCCATCGCTCTTATCTTTTCAACCTCAAGTATTTCTTCCAAACTCATAGGAGGCAAAATATAACGCATTCTATTTACAATCATACTCTTTCCAACACCAGGAGAACCTTCAAGCAAAATATTATGAAATCCAGCTACAGAAATTAAAGCCGCCTCTTTTGCTTTATTTTGCCCTAAAACATCCTTAAAATCAAGCTCGAAATTTTCCATGTAATAATATTTTTTGCCATTAATTTTAATATAACTATATTTTAATTCGCTTTTTTGAACTTTTTTTGGCTTAAACTTTTCAAACTCGCTAATATGCGAAAACGCATAAATTTCCACATTTGGAATTTTTGAAATTTTTTTTGCACTCTCAAGAGGAACTATAACTTTTTTTGGCTTTAATGATAAAATAATCGGAAAAATGGAATTGGTATCCTTTAACTTTCCATCAAGTCCAAGCTCTCCCAAAACTAAATATTGAGAAAAATCAAATTCTTTATCATAAAACAAAATACTCAACGCTATTGGCAAATCAAAATGACTACCTTCCTTTTTTAAATCGGATGGAGATAAATTTATTACAATTTTTAAAGGAGGAAACGAAAAGCCATTGTTTAAAAGAGCTGATTTTACTCTCTCTTTACTTTCCTGAATAGATTGAGATCCAAGCCCTACAATTGAAAAACCGGGCAAAGCCTTTATAAAAGAACTTTCAACTTCAACTTTTTTAGCAACAAATCCATCTAAAGTAGCAGAAATTATTTTTTGCGTTTTTTTAGTAACTTTTTCCACTCTTTTTCAAACTTTTTACGTCTTATATAATCTAATCTTTCAATAAATAACTTACCATCCAAATGATCCGTTTCGTGCTGAAAAGCAACGCTTAGTAAACCTTTTGCATCCATTATATGTTCTTTTCCGAATCTATCAAAAAATTTAACTTTTACTCTTTCATATCTTTCAACTTCGTCAAAATATTCAGGAACACTAAGACATCCTTCAGTATCCTTAATGCTTCCTTCCCATTCCAAAAATTCCGGATTAATTACCTCAATTTTAGTTTTTTCTCCTTGATTTCCATCTTCATCTCCAATATCAATAATTAACGCTCTAAGAGGCACAGCTACCTGAATAGCGGCAAGTCCTACTCCATTTTTTGCTATCATAGTCTCATACATATCATCAAGCAATTTATGAAGTTCTTTATCAAATCTTTCAACAGGCTTTGAGATTTGTTTTAATATTTTATTTGGATAGGTAACAATATCAAGAATTGCCATTAACCTTCCCCTTCATAAATTAAATATAACATTCCTTCTTCTTCAGCCTTTTTCATTATGTCATATGCATGTTGTAAATACTCTTCAGCCGGTTTTGTTTCTTTAATCTCCACAATTCCGCCAACAATCGAAAGTTCAACTTCTTCACCTTCAAGAAAAATAGCCGCATTTCCTACCATATCGGCAATTCTTTCAATGGTTCTTCCAGCCCCAATTCTATCTGTATGTTTAAGAAGCATAGCAAAAACGCCATCTCCAAGATGAGCTATAACGTCACTTCTTCTTGAAGTTTTAAGCAAAATCTTAGCAAGACTTCTATTTACTAAAATCTTTCCTTTTTCGCTTAAATTTTTAATCACTTCGTCTTTAATTTTTAATGTCACAAGAGAGCTTATATGATTAAAATTACTAATTGCCTTAATTTCTTTTTCCAAAATTTTTAGAAAATATCTTTTATTATAAACCCCATATTTAGCATCAAAAAGAGAATCGTTTTCAATTTCCTTAATTAACTCTACATTTTTTGCGTATAAATTTTTAATTGCGTTTTGCTCTTTTTCAATTCTTTTATAAAGTTGTTCTATTTTACTCTCCAACTGAGAAATAACCCTCTCAAGAGCTTTTGGAGAAGATATATGAGCAAGCTCTTTTAAATAGTTTTCTATAACAGTTTTAATATTTACAGAGCTTTTATATACAATTGCGACTCTTTGAAGAAGTTCTTTTGTATACTTAAAAGAAAGTTTAATTTTTTTCTCATATTCAAAATCTTTTTCAAACTCGTTAGACTCTTCTAACGATAAAAGTTCATAAATATGTTTTCTAAATTCAAGAGGCTCATTTTCGAGCATATTATAAAAATAGTCTCTATAATAATTTGGAAGAGGAGGAACTCCATCTTCAATAATCTTTCTTAAAACCTTTTGAGCATACTTTTCAATAGGAGTTGTAGCTTCATCCAAATTTGCTGCCGTTATTGATGAATATTTTTCTTCCATTAGTCTCTCTTTGTTAGAACCTTATCTATTAATCCGTATTTTTGAGCTTCCTCAGCGCTCATAAAAAAGTCTCTCTCCGTATCTCTTTCAATTTTTCTAATGCTTTGTCCCGTATTTTGAGCTAAAATTTTATTAAGTTCTTTTTTAAGTCTTAAAATTTCTTTTGCGTGAATTTCAATATCAGTCGCTTGACCTTGAGCTCCTCCAAGAGGCTGATGAATCATTATTCTTGCATGTGGAAGAGCAAATCTTTTTCCTTTAGCACCACTACTTAATAAAAACGCACCCATACTTGCCGCTTGCCCCATACAAATGGTAACTACATCTGGTTTTATATAATTCATCGTATCATAAATTGCAAAACCGCTTGTAACTACTCCTCCCGGAGAATTGATATAAAGATAAATATCTTTTTCTGGATTTTCAGCTTCCAAAAACAACATTTGAGCCACTATAAGACCAGCTACATGATCATTTATCTCACCCTGTAGCATAATAATTCTGTCTTTAAGCAAGCGAGAGTAAATATCATAAGCTCTCTCGCCTCTTCCCGTTTTTTCTATAACGGTTGGAATTAATATACTCACTTATTCGCCTTTTCTTCAAGAAGTTTATTTAAAAGTTTTTCTTCAATCAAATTCATTTTTAAAACCGGCAAAAGATTGTTTTCCTGATAATATTTTACCACATCTTGTGGATTTTGTCCTTGAATTAATGCTTCATAATAAATAATTTGAGAAAGTTCATCATCGCTTACTTCAATTCCTTCTTTTTTAGCAAGAGCATCGATAATAAACGTAAGTTTTACCCTATCTTTTGCTTCGTTTTTAAATTTCTCTCTAAATTCTTTTAATTTTTCAGGATTTTCTTGAATTTCTTTAAGCTCAGCCGGTGTTAATTTAGCAGCTTCATTTCCTATAATTACATCAAGCTCTTGTTCTACAATAGCTTCTGGCAAATCGATGTCGTATTTCTCAACTAAACATTCAAGAATTTTTTCTTTTAATGGAGCAAAAACTTCTGCTTTCTTTCTTTGTAAAATAGAATCTTTTACATAATTTTTAAGATCTTCTAAAGTAGCGTCTTCTTTATTCAAATATTTCTTTGCAAGTTCGTCATTAATTTCAGCTGGAACTCTCTCTTGAATTTCATCAAGAGTTACTTCAAATTCGGCTTCTTTTCCAGCTAATTCTTTTGCTCCGTAATTTTCAGGAAAAGTTACTTTTATTTTTTTAGTTTCTCCAACTTTCATACCTACAAGCTGATCTTCAAATCCAGGAATAAACGCGCCGCTTCCAATTTCTAAAGGATAATGTTCAGCGCTTCCATTTTTCATTTCTTTTCCGTCAACAAAACCTTTAAAAGTAATTACAGCAATATCTCCTTTTTCCAAAGTATCTTTATTAGATACTTTCGTCTCGCTCATACTTTGAGCAATTTTTTTAATTTCTTCTTCAACTTCTTCTTCACTAACCTCAGGAAGGTTTACATCAGGCACGCATTCTTTATAGCTATCATCGATATTTATTTCAGGTCTTGTAAATACTTTAATTTCTACTTCTATTCCATCATCTTTTTCCTCAAATTTAACTACTTGAGGCTCAGCTATTACTTCTCCTTTAATTTCTTTTATCCCCTCATTTAATACTTCTCTTATAGCTTCACCAATAGCTTCTCTTTCAATTTCGTCTTTATAAAATTTTTCAACCGCTTTTAAAGGAACTTTTCCTGGTCTAAATCCAGGTAATTTTGCTTTTTTCGCTATTTCTTTTGCAATTTTTTTCTTTTTCTCTTCAAGCTTTTGCTTAGAAATTTTAGCTTTAATTAAGCTGTTTGCACTATCAATTTTTTGAATTTCCATACACAAATCCTTTTTTAAAAGGTATAATACCAAAAATTCTCAAAAAAGGAAAAAAATGATAGACCTAAAAAAAATAGAAACCGCTACCAAAATGATTCTTGAAGCAATCGGAGAAGATGTAAATAGAGAAGGTCTTATAAAAACTCCTTTAAGAGTTGCAAAAGCTTTTGAAGAACTATGCAGCGGATATTCTAAAGATCCAAAAGAAGTTCTTAATAATGCTCTTTTTGAATCTACCAACAACGAAATGGTAGTAGTAAGAGATATTGAATTTTATTCTCTTTGCGAACATCATATTTTACCTTTTTTTGGAAGAGTTCATGTAGCATACATTCCCGATAAAAAAGTCGTAGGTCTTTCAAAAATCCCAAGAATGGTGGAAATATACGCAAGAAGACTTCAAATTCAAGAACAACTTACAGAACAAATAGCCGATGCAATAATGGAAGTAGTAAAACCAAAAGGCGTGGGAGTTGTAATTCATGCAAGACACATGTGCATGGAAGCAAGAGGCGTAAAAAGTAAATTTTCTTATACCTCAACTTCGGCTTTAAGAGGTATATTTTTGGAAGAAAAAACAAGAGAGGAATTTTTTAACATTATAAACGCTCCTATTCAAAATCATTTCTAAAGGAAAAAATTGTTAAAAAGCATTAGCGAAAAAATAAAAAAAACTCCTCTTTCAAAACCATTTGGTTATATCAAAAAAATAAATCCCACAAACCTTTTTGCAACTGGACTTAACGTAAGCGTAGGAGATATTGTAAAAATCTCTTCTAAAGAAAAAAATATCCTTGGAATGGTAACAGGAGTAGAAGAAAAAGGTTTTTTTATCACTCCCTTTAGCTTTATAGAAGGATTTAAAATCGGAGATAAAGTATATTTGGATGAAGATGGAATGAAAATTCCAGTAGGAGAAGCTCTTCTTGGAAGAGTAGTAAATCCTTTTATGCAACCAATTGACGATAAAGGCCCAATTATTACAGATCAGAAATATCCAATTATGAAAAAGCCTATTTCTCCTTTAAAAAGAGGAGTAATAAACGAAGTTTTTCCAACGGGAGTTAAAGCAATAGATGCTCTTTTAACCTGCGGAAAAGGACAAAAATTAGGAATCTTTGCAGGAAGCGGAGTTGGAAAAAGCACCTTAATGAGTATGATCGTCAAAGGTAGCAAAGCCGATATAAAAGTCATTGCTTTAATAGGAGAAAGAGGCAGGGAAATTCCAGAATTTATCGAACACAACTTAAACGGAGATTTAACAAATACCGTAATTATAGTCGCAACAAGCGATGATTCGGCTTTGATGAGAAAATACGGAGCTTTTAGCGCAATGGCGGTTGCCGAATATTTTAAAGATCAAGGAAAGGACGTTTTGTTTCTTATGGATAGTGTAACGCGCTTTGCCATGGCTCAAAGAGAAATAGGTCTTGCCATGGGAGAACCCCCTACCAGCAAAGGATATCCTCCAAGCGCTATCATGCTACTTCCACAACTAATGGAAAGAGCTGGAAAAGAAAAAGGAAAAGGAAGCATTACCGCATTTTTTACAGTCCTCGTAGAAGGAGACGATACAAGCGCAGACCCAATAGCGGATCAAGCCCGATCAATTCTTGATGGACACATTTTGCTTGATAGAGAATTAACCGATTATGGAATTTATCCTCCAATTAATATATTAAAATCGGCAAGTAGAGTCATGAGTCAAATAGTAGAACCAACTCACCTTCAAAAAGCTCAAAAATTTAAACGGCTTTAT
>Ga0256838_1001131_pt1 | contig 13347 bp, 12 predicted proteins | sample 4571419metaG_FD_185978 | JGI IMG/M metagenome (GOLD analysis project Ga0256838, IMG submission 185978) | Hydrothermal vent microbial communities from Guaymas Basin, Mexico - 4571-419 | ecosystem: Environmental > Aquatic > Marine > Hydrothermal vents | place: Mexico: Guaymas Basin | collected...
TAACTCCCGCAATTCCGCTTGCGTTGTCATCCGCTCCCGGAAAGTCTTTATAAGTATCGTAATGGGCTGAAATGGTTATTTTTTTATTCTTTTGAGGATTAAGTGTGGCTATTACATTATAGAATGTACTAAATTCGGTGTGTATCGGTTGAAGTTTTACAGGCAGGTTTAATTTTTTAAATTCATTTTCAATAAATTTTTGTGCTTTAAAAATCTCTTGACTTTGATAAAACCTGTTAAATGATGTTAAAGTTTTTACTATTTCTCTCATTTTTTTCCTTTAAATAATAAATCATCAATAGTGAATTTTTTTCTTATATATTTTGATGTTTTATCTCTTAAATCTTCTAATTTTTCCACTTCTTTTAATATTTCTTCTTTCAGTTTAACTCTATTTTCGTATGAGCTTAAATCGATTTTGTTTCTTTTTTCAATATAGTAATAAGCTGATTTATCTTTAAAGTCGGTATTTAATACATTTTGTAATAAATATAATGAGCTAGGAGGGATGCTTCCTATATCATAACGTCGTTTTACAAAATCACAATATCCTTTGCAATTGTAAAAGTCATATATAAAAGTTTCCTGCAGCGTATCATTATCAAACGATAAGCCTGTTAGCATTAAAAGATATTTTTTTGCGGTATTATTTAAACGTTCCAAATCTTTATTTAAAAAATATCTCCATTTATCCTGAGGAATCCCAAGTGAAGAATTTTGTAAAAACTCTTCATCAAATCTCAAAGCAAGATAGTGATGAGCTACTAATTCACTATCTTCAATAACTTTATTTAAATAGAAATAAATCAAATACAAATTTTTAGGGGAACAGATTTTTTTATGTTGAGATAAAAAATAATCAAACACTCTTTCACTTATTTTGGTAATATTTTGAATCATTGTATTTCCTTTTTTATTGGATTATAAAACTTTTTTTACTCTATTATGGCGGGTTTAAAGTAATCCTATTTTTTTATTTGAATTTGTTTTAATTTCAATTTCGTTTTTTAATTCTTCTATTAAGTTAATACATGAATTAATTTCATAAAATTTACTTCTTCTTATAACACTCATAAAATCACCAAAAGTTAAAGTATCCAATTCTAAAACTTTTTTTATACATGTCACATGAGGCGTTATTTTCATCTCATTGCAAATATTTATAAATAAATCTTTTAACTGTTCTTGATGTAATGATTTAAATTCCATTTTAATATCAAATCTTCTTAAACTGGCTTTATCGACAATGTCTTTTAAATTTGTGGTTGCAATAAAAATTCCTTCGAAATTTTCCATTTGTGTTAAAAGTTCATTTACCTGTGTAATTTCCCAACTGTTTGACGCATTTTGTCTATCCAGCAAAAAACTGTCAATTTCATCAAAAATTAATACTGCATTTTTTTCTTTTGCTTCTTTGAATGCGGCTGCAATGTTTTTTTCAGTTTCTCCTACATATTTACTTAATAAATCACTTCCTTTTTTTAATAAAGCTTCTTTGTTTAATACTTTTGCCAAATATAATCCAAAAGCACTTTTACCGGTACCCGGATTCCCATAAATGAAAATTCTAACGTTTGACGTTTCTTTCAGATTATGAATTAAACTATTAATGTTTATATTTGCATTTATATATTGCAGATTATAGAATTTAGGTAAATTTACTTCTTGTTTTATTTTTGTTTTTTTCTTTTTTAGAATAGGCTCATATCCTTGTGCTTTAAGAGTGTTATTAATAATTCTGATTAGCTCTTTTTCATCGTTACTTATATTTTTCCATACTTTTGCGCATCTTTGAATAATACCAGGAGTGATATGTTTATTTGAAGCAATTAATTTTAATGTTTTATCAGTTGTGTCAAGATATTTGGAAATAATTTTTTTTCTATATTTTTTAGGAGGAGTTTTCATTTTCAAAACATAATCAAATCTTCTTATAAAAGCTTCATCCAAAGAAAAAATATCGTTTGTTATCCAAATTGTAGGAACTTTGTTGTTTTCTAACGAATTATTTATCCATGCTTTATAGTCTTTTCTTTTGTCTTCTCTAAAAATATCTTCGGCTTCGTCATACAACAATATTGAATCTGCTTCTAAAATAAACTGAGCAATTTTATAAGCTTTTAATCTATCTTCAACTAACAAAGGAGTATTTTTTTTATCTATACATGAAATAGAGTATAATTTCTTATTTAGAATTTTTGCTATAACTTTTGCAAATTCAGTTTTTCCAGTGCCAGGTTTACCATACAATAAAATATTTACACCAAAATGCGTTTTTCTTAAATAATTTATAATATTTTTAGTATCTATGATATATTCATAATCTTCTATGTTTAAATCCGAAAAATTTGATTTTTCAAAATATTCTTTAAAAAATTCGTTATGTTTTAATAAATTGTACATCATTTTTTCAGCAAAACTGTTTCTGAATAATTCTATTTTACTAGTAAAAGTAAAATTACCTGAATATTTTACTTCAATAATAGAAGCTTTAATCAAATTAGAATTTTGTAATATATTTTTTATTTCTTTTTTGTTGGTATCGAATAATTTCCTTAATATATGGATTGTTGTATATATATTAAGATTGCCTAAAACATCTAAAATATCTTCTAAAATATCGTAAGTTTCTATAAATAACAAAAATCTTAACAATTCTTTTTCAATTTGAGAGAGATTTAAAATGGAAGATAAATTATTGATATTTTTATCTACTAATTTATTAAAATCTCCTTTTTTATAAGACAAAATAATTTTATTCAAATTTTCTGAATTATCTACATTGAAAATATCTTTTAAATATTCTAAAACGTATTCATCGAATTTGTTTAATTTAATATTAAATGTTTTTATAATATGACTTATATAATATTTTAAATCTTCTGTATATTCATCTTTAATATAGAAAAAATTTTTTTCTTTACTTCCCCAATTCCAATGCATAATGACTCCTTAAATATTTTTAATAATATAACATTTAAGAAGTCGTATTGTGGCTGCTTTTACAAAAATCAATCTTTTGATTTGTTTTATAACGAATAATCATATTATTTTAAATAAGATAACTCATTTGTAAATCGGTTTTAATTTCACTCCAAATATAAATTTTTGCAGTTACTATCCTTAATCCGAATGCATCTATTAATCTCCATAAAAGAAAATTAACCTGCATGTCAAGTCCATAAAGACTTAAACTGCAGGAACTTGCATCAAAAGTTTCGTAATTCATACATTCTTCAAAAATTATGCAATCTCCTATGTCAAAAAATTCTATATGAGCCTCTAAGTTATAATCCCATAAATTCATATTTTCTAAAAATTTTTTAGTTCTGAAATATTTTTTTTCTAAATCAGCTATAAAAGCGTTATAAATTTTGTTTTTTTTATCAATTACAGGTATAAGGCTTTTTTTATACTCATTCTCTAATTTATAAACATCTTTTGTCGTTATTTTTTTGTTTTTATGATAAATATCATAGTTTTCATCTATTAATACATCCAGATGAGTTATATAAAAAGGGAATAGTTTGGGTTGAATAAATGGAAACTCATTTTTTTCAAGTTTTTTCCAATCTATTAAAAAGTATTTAGCATATTTATCTTTATAAAATAAAAATCTGTCATTATCCCTTATAAAATAATTACAAAATTTTTCCCCTAATTTTTTAACAGCATCTTTAGGAACATCAAAAGATATAAATTTAACTCTCAGAGACATCAATGCTTTAAATTTATACATACACGGTAATAATATTTTTCATCTTCAACAACAAAAGAATGCATTTTTTGTCCTTTTTTGAAGGATTATATAAGCAAAAAAATTCTATTATGGCAGATTGTGAAAAAGAAGTAAGGAAGCAAAATTTTATTTAATTTTAAAATGTAAAAAATTACTTTAAATAATTCTTACCAACTTTTTTAAAAAAATTTATCCAATCATCCCACTTTATTGCAGAATATGAGGGATGATATGTTTCTAAAAATAAAATATCGTGACTGTTTGATTTATATATAAATTTTTCTTTTTCTTTTAACTCAAAAAGTTCCGTTAATATATTTTTGATTCTTTTTTTCCCTCTCATTCCCCCGACGATTACTACTTTTGGATTCAATAATTCAATTTCTTTTTGCAAAAAACTTTTATATGTTTTTAAATGTTCAACAATTTCTTCATAATCAGATTTATTATCTCCTGAAATTTTTTTAATATTTACAACCGCTGCATATTTAAGTCCGTCTATTTTATATTTTTTAATTTCATTATTAGGTGAACTATGATTTAATAACGAATATACAGCTATGCTTTCTTTATAATGTGTTTGAGGGGTTTTCCAATATTTTTTATGATTTTCTTTATGGTTAATGCAATCTTTTATTAAATTAGCTAAATTTCCATCATAATCATTAGTTTCTCTCAATAACCAGACAATACCTTTATATTTGTCCTTATCAACAATTCCGTCTTTTACAAAAGGCTTATTAATGCTTTTTTCTTTATATGCTTTTTCCCACTTTTGAAATAATAGCTCTAAATCCATCATTTTTCCTTCTACAAAAAAATATTATAAGATTTCAAATAAGGGACAAGGAAAACATTTTTAATAGGCGTTAAGCCTGTAAAAAAGTCTGTCCTTCTGTCCCTATACTTCCAATGAGTTGGTTGAGCTTTCAAGCTCGTGTAACGAGGAAGGTTTAAGATAGGGACATTTATTATACCATATCTTACTTTAAGGAGTGAAATATGGTTTGTGGTGTTGATATTTCTAAAAACAGTTTTAATTACTGCATTATCGATAACAACTTGAATAAACTTAAAGAAGGTAAATTTAATCTTTTGAAAAACGATTTGATTAAATTTATTCAAATTGTTAATGAATTTAATGATATTACAGTTATCGTTGAATCTACCGGTATTTATCATATTAACTTTGTTTCTTTTCTGTTGGAGAATGGTATCAACGTTAAAATCATTAATCCTAAAACAATTAAAAGATTTATTGATTATTACTTTGCCAACAACTCTTCTAAAACCGATAAAAAAGACGCTTTTGCCATTGCTCTTTTTGGGATTAAAAACCCTGAAATTGTAAATAGTGCTAATTCTTCTATTCCATCTTCCCTTAAAATGATTGCAAGGGAAATTGAATCTCTTTCTCATCAAAAATCCTCTGTTAAAACTAAAATTAAAGCTCATCTTAATATCCTGTTTCCTGAATTAGAACATAATGTTGATATCTTTAGAAAATCTATTCTTAACATTTTACTCAAATTCCCTTCCGCTAAAAGTATCTCTGTAACTGATGAAACTCAAATTCAGTCCATTATCAACAATACCAACTCTACTGGTAAAAAAGTTAAATTTAATGCAAACGATATTATTAACCTTGCTAAAAACTCCATTGCCTCTTCCAATAAAGCTCTTGAAATCGCTCTTGTCAATTATATTAATCAACTTTTTATTATTGAAAACTCCATTAATGAACTTTCTAAATTCTTTGAAAAAGAATCCGAAAAATATTTTAAAGACGATATAGATATTATATCTTCCATTAAAGGTATCTCTAAAACTTCCGCTTCCAAAATTATGGCTGAAATTGAAAATATTGACAAATTTGAAAACTTTAAAAAACTTATCAAATTTACCGGAACAGACCCTGTTATCAAACAATCCGGTAATTTTAAACTTAATAAATCCATCTCTAAACAAGGTAATCCTCATCTTAGAAATTTCCTTTATCAGGCCACTAATGGAGTTATTAAACATAACCCTGTATTTAAAAACTATTTCAGAAAGAAAAAATCTCAATTAAAATCCTTTAAAAAAGCCGTTATTGCAACTTTAAATAAACTTATTCGTGTTATATTCGGTATGTTAAAAAACAAATCCAAATTTGATACAAAGTTTCATAAAAACAATTTAAACTTAAATTTAGCTTAATTTAGTTTTTCATAGTTGACTTTTTTAAAATTATAGTTGATTCACTTAGCAATATTGCTTATTTAAAACATATTTCTTAAAGGGATTATAAAATAATCAACTAAAATATTTCTAAAATAATTCAATAAATTTTCTAAAAAACTAAATAAAAGAGAATTTTTTATTTTAGGCAGTTTATATGTTTTATTATTAATTATTAAGCTGTTGCCATTATAAACAATTTGTTTAATATTCCCATTATGATAAATTAAATCATCACATTCAAATTTATTTAAAACCTTAAAATTTTTGATTTGATATATCTTTTTATTGGATTTCAAGAAAATAGTGTTTTCAATTTCGAAAACATCATCAATATTTGGAACATTCAAATAATCGATATACTTTAAATCTTTTGTAAAAAAACTTGTTGTGATTTTATTATTTAATATTAAATAATTTTTACTGTTAAAAATTTCATAAATGTTATTTAGTTTATATTTCTTTTGAAAAGTAAAATTTATATCAAAAACATATATATTATTTTTTACACTAAAATAGATTAAATCGTCTATAATAACCATATTATCAATATTTAAGTTTAAATTGTGTTCAGATATTTTTCTTAAATTTTTGTCATATAAATCAATTTTAGAATTGTTCTTTATTAAAATATAATCATTATTATATGCAATTAGTGGAATATTGGTAACTTTTATTTTTTCTACTTTAAAATTATCTAAGTTTAAAAAATATAATTTTTTATTGTTATAGAAAAGTTTATATCTGTTAAATATTGCCTTTGTTATTTTTTCTTCTTTTGTTACAATTTCTCCATATTCGAAACATTTTGAGAGTGAAAATGATAATTCTTTTTTCGTAGGCTTGATTTCAAAAAAGGTATGTCTAAATTTCTTTAAGAGTTTTAATTTTTCTTCAATAACATGCAGTCCAAAAAAATAATTGTTTATTTGGAAACAATATATTTTTCCATTGTATGCAAAAACTTTTATATTATTCATTTTCTCTCCATTTTTTAGATAATTCTACTTGTTTTTTATTTATAAAAAAAGAGAAAGCATATTGTTTTTTGTAGATTCTTTTATGTGATATTTAGGTAAGAGATTCAAATTTCTGATTTTAAGTGTTGTTTTGTAATACGCTTCAAGGGATTTTAAAACATTCTCATCATCTTTAAAAGAAATATTGCTGTTTGGCAGCAAAAAGTTACCAACGTAAAAATCACCGTTTACATATAAACCGACTACCTTATGTGTTGTCAAACCGTCTAAAAAATCGTTTGTTTTAAATACCAAATCATCCACCATACTTGTATTTGGCAAGTCTTTTTTATTCGTAACATTTTCCAATCTGCCAAACCATAAAGTATAATCAACTTTTACTGTACAGGGGGAAAAATAATTTATTTTGAAACTATAAATTCCTTTTTTTACATAAAAACTCTCACTCGCACCATTTTGAGCATCCGTCATATCACCGCTGAATATTATATTTTTTCCTTTCCATTCACTGTCCCAGCCGATTTTTATCTTTTCATTTGTGGCGCTGAAATCTAAATCAATTTTTTCTTCTCCTACATTGTGCCAGTATATTCCAATTACGTTAAATCCGGTAATTTTAGAGCCAAACGGCACATCACCTAAAAACTGTTTTCCACTGACAGGCACTGCGTAATCTTTTATTTTCTCAAAATCCAGACTAAATTTTTTTTCTTCCATATTTAATAAAACTTTTTCTTTAATTTTGCTTAATAAAATATTTTTAACTTTTAAATATTTTTCAGTATTGCCGAATTTTTCTTTTTGTATAAAAATTTTACCGTTTCTTATTTTATAAAACCCGTATTCGATGCTGTTTTCAATGCAGTAAATTCTGTAATTAACGGCGTTATAAAGTTTTGTCAAATAACTTATGTCCATATTTTCAATAATATTTAAAAATTTAGTCATATGAAAGCTGCTTTTTTTAATGCTCTTGGTGATTAGTAGATAATCGGGCAGGCGATAAGGTTTATGATGTTTTTTACTGAGTTTTGAAATTTTATTAATTAGCTTTTTATTTGATTCTTTAACTGCAAGGAACAATGTTTTAAATCTGTTAAAATTTTCACAAAGCGGAATAATTCCGTAATTGTTTATATATAGTTGGATTTGATTGATGATTTTTTCTTTGTTTTGTTTAAATTTTTCAACAGTTTTTTTGTTTTTAACAAAAAGCGTTTTACCGGTTGCTATGTAGTTTAAAAATCCGAAAAATTCATCAACGTTTTTCGGAATTACCGATAATTGCTTATACAAAACATATCTCACTTCTTTTGAAGAAATTAAAGCAATATCAATATTGAGATTTGAAATATAATTTTTTATAAATTCAATTTCTTCATCACTCCATTGTATAGTTGTGTATAAATCTTTTATTACTATGTTATTAAACTCTTCAATCGGCATACTTTCAATAATTATGGCTTCTTTTTCAATCTGTTTGAAATAAGGATTGTCAATATAAACTTTTTCCCCTTGTAAATTAAGACCATATGTGGAAATATAGTGTAAAATCTGTTTGAAAATTCTAATTTCATCAGGAGTGTTTTTAATTTTTTTAAAGATTGAAAAGGTTTTTGAAGTTCTGGCTTTTGTAATTTCACTGTTTAAGATTTTTTTTATTGAAATTAAACTTTTTTTGGAGAATTTATCTATATTTTTAATAACAAACGGATATAAATCTTCAAAATTTTCATTTATTCCATTCTCATATACGAATTTTTGGTATCTTTTATATGAAAATTCCTGAATATTCATATTTTTCCTTTTATGTGTTATGGGCTGAGAGGTAAAACCACCATAAAAGGAACCTCTTTTAGCCCCGGCGGGAAGTGTCTGTAGCTGTATCGTATTTAAGGAACTTCCTTTGCCTTTAAAATTATAAGAAACAGAAAGCTCTATTGTGGCAGGTTTTATTAAATTCTGAAACTTTTTTGCAAATCCGTCTTTACTTCACTCCATACATCAAGTTTTGCGGTTACTGCTCTTAACCCATAAGCGTCAATAAGCCTCCATAAAATATAATTAACTTCCATATCAAGTCCGTAGATTTTTAAACTGCAAGGATATAAATCATAATGTTCGAAATGTATCCACTCTTCAAATATAACATCACCCGCAATATTAAAAAATTCTATATGAGCATCTAAGTTATAATCCCATAAATTCATCTTTTTAATAATGTTTTTTGTTTTGTAATATCTCTTTTTTAAATCATTCATTAAAGCATCATAAATTTTACTTTTTTTATTTAGTTTTGGAATTAAACTTTTTTTATACTCTTCTTCTAATTCATAAACATCTTGTGGAGTAATTTTTTTGCTTTTGTAATAAATATCATAATTTTCATCTATTATTACGTCAAGACGGCTAATATAAAAAGGAAACAACTTTGGCCGGATAAAAAAGTCTTTTCCTCCGCTTTCAATGACCTTCCAATTTGGAATAAAATGTTTTGCGTAAATATCCTGATATAAAAATCGCAAATCATAATCCCTTATAAAATGAGTGCAGAATCTTTCACCTAACTTGTCTTTTGCTTCTTTTGGCACATCGAAAGTTAGTAATGAAGCTTTGAAATCTAAAATTTTTCGGGAATATTTTTTGGAATATGCTATCTCTTCAAAATAATTCATTAATTTTTTAATATTTTCATTTTCAACTTCATAAAATTTATTTTCTCTTTTCTCAAAAGTCGTAATATTTACATAACATCTATCTAAGAAAATCAAATAATAAATATCTTTATCCTGTAGAACAAATGAAAATCCCATTTTTAGCCTTTTTTTTAATTGTAACTTGATAAATGTTATATTGTGGCGGGTTTGGAGAGGAAAGATAGGTTTATTGTTCTTTAAAAAATTTAATTATTTTATCAATATCTTTTTTTATTTGACAGGTTTCACTTTCAATACATTCTTGTAAATTTGGATTGTAATTATTCAAAAAATCACCATACCTGATAGAATACCCATTCCAAGTTTTATAATTTCTAAATTCAATATTTTTTATAGGTAGATTATCAAATCTTTTAGTCTCAATAAAAGTAATTGTATTTTCTGTTTTTTTATATTGTCTAAACCCAACATGAAAAAAACTTTCTCCAAATACAAAAAACAACAAAAACTTATTATTCAATCTAAAAAAACTTCCTATGTTTTTCCTATCTTTTGAACCTTGTTTAAACCATTTTTGACATTTTTTTAAATCATAAACATATTTTTTATCCATTTTATCATTTACATTTTCTAATTTATGTTTATTTAAGGTATATTCATCTAATGTTTTTAAAAACTCAAATATAACTTTTCCCATCATATTAGAAAAATTTTTATTTAATTCATAAGCATATTTTATACAATCAGGATTTTCAACTAAAAAATTGCTCATTGGTATTCCTTTTTTTTTATATTCTCCTATGATTTTTTCGACTATTTGTTTATAAGTTATAATGGATTCTCTTAAATTTGAGATATTATAAACATCTTTTAAACACTCGTCAAGCCATTTTAATATTTCATTTTTATAATGGATTGGTTTATATATAGCCTCAGGGGTTTTTGTTTTTTTATCTTTTAATATATTATTTTCAAGTAAATAATATTTTTCTAAATTTTCAGGTTTTTGTCTGTTTTTTGATAAGTATATTACGATAATGTTTTCATATTCAATTTCTTCATTTTCGCTTTTTATTATATTTACATATCTTTTTAATTGTTCTTTCTGGTCTTCGGCGTTTATTTTGTTTTCAATGACAATGTGTTTGTTTCCATCAGTTATATAAATGTCAATTCTGCCTTCTTCAATATCATTTCCGCTTTTTTCTGTTTTAACAATCGCGTTTTTAGTATTAAAATCTTCAATATTTACAATTTTTAAAAATTTTTTTAAAAACAAATCCTCTTGATAATGTAATCCATTTATATCAAGTAATGAAGCCAACATTTTAGAATGCATCAATTCATCACTGTTTTTATGGGTAATGCTTAAAATATTATAATCATTTTGAGCTTTTTTATGAATTTTTTCAATTTTTTCTTTTCTTTTATGTAAAAACTCATTAAATTTATCAAATAAATTTTTAAATTCATTATCTGCCACTTAAACTCCTTTATGTTCTCAAATTTCAATTATATAACAATTCATTTTTTTATAACAACTATTCACAATTACGCTTTTATTTACCTTATCTTTTAATCTCATCGGATTGTGAATATGTCCGCACAAAACAAATTTCGGGTTAAAATCGTTTTCAAGCAAAGCCCTTAAATATTCATCCCCGAAATCCCTAAATTTTCTATCCATAGAAGTAAAAGTTTTGTTTGGTGGGACGTGATAAACTAAAATGTCACAATTGTAGTCAAACTCATCACTCATATAAGGTTTTGAATCGATTTTTATCCCGTTAATTTCAAGCTTTTTATGGACGAATATATTATCACCTTCCAAATCATACAGCCAGTTACCGTTATCAATCGCCGCATCGTGATTGCCTGAGGATATAATTACGGGTACTTTAAAATTTTTTAGCCATTCTTTTATTGTTTTAATATCTTTTTTCCTTTCAATCAAATCACCGCTTATTGCTACAAGCTCAGAATCATATTTTAAAGCTTCTTTCATTATTTCAATATTCCCGTGAATATCTGTAATGTGTAAGATTTTCATTTTATCTCTATGCCAGTAAAAATCAAATTAACTTCTATTTCTTCACTTTCAACAGTTTCACTTCCAAATATTATATCCGCATCCTCATCCGATATTTCATAAATAAAATCCATAAACTTTTCAATTTCAATAAGAGGAAAATCATCGTTGATTTTAAATTTTACAATTACGCCTTTTGGATTAAATTTGAAATTTTTGATTTTTTCCAGACATTCATTCATTTGCTTGCATTTTAATGTTTTAATATACGCAAATCCTTCATGAGAAAAAACCGTATCCAAATCGTTGATGTCTAAATTTATATCGTTTTCACCTTTAAAATTTATCATATCACTTATTTTCATATTGCCTCCTTAAATTTATTTACAAAATCAACTATTGCTTTATAATCCTCACTATTCACCCTTGAATTTGCAAAACCTCGTGCCTGAATAAGTTTTTTGCTTGTTTTATCAAGTTCTATTGCGTATTTTAGTTTGTTTTCTTTATAAACACCAAAAATATATGATTTATCATTATGAATTTCAATGTAAGATTCAAGACAGTTTTTTAATTCAATTGAATATTTAACCAAATCGGAAGAAGTTCTTGGAAGTTCAAAAATAAAATTTCTAAACTGATATTCCCTATCAAACTCATAACTGTATTCAATTTCATCAGTTGCTTTTAATAACGTGTTTTCAATACTTTTTTTATCTACCGCCTTTATTGCTTTATCTTTAAAAAGGGAAATATATTCACTTAAACTTTTTGATTTTATGGCTTTTTGTAAAAAGTTGTAAATTTTTCTTTGAGTAAAGTTCTCTTTTAAAAATTTCGCAAACTTTAAAATTTCTTCATCATTTGAATAAAAGATGGTATCTAAACTTATAGCTTTTTTAATAAGTTCTCTTTGTAAGTTGATATCATCTATTGTATTTAAAACAAGCAAATCCAAATAGTAATTATATTCCCACTTTTTAATCAATTTTTTATATCTGTAAAATACGGCTTTTTTAACTGATTTCGGTCTATTTTTTAAAAACTTTTCAAAAAATTCCATTACGCTTAATTTATGAATTTTTTCAATATCCACATAACTCCATAACGCCATTTCCGGGTCTTTATGAATTATTAAAAGCAACACAAGAGCATTTATTTTCAATTTTTCCCAAATAAAACTGTATTTGTTCCATTTATTTTCTTCTATCATCACAAGCTTTACAAACTGCGCGATTAATTCATCTTTGTTTTTAGATTCACTTGCAAAATCTTCAAAATTCGAATTCTCATATTTAAAAATTATTTTTCTCTCAATCTCAACTTTTCCCCTAAATACAGGATATTCAAAAAAGGCAATATATCCATTTTTGATTTTTTCAACTTCAAGCAGATTGATATTATAGTTTTTTACGTCATTATAATCATAAAACCTGCTATTTCCGCATTTACATACTTCGTTACCATTATAGGAAACAAATCTTCTTCCACATTCGCAAAAGTAGTGATAATCAATTTTTGAAGGGGTTTTTGGGACAGAAAGGATAAAAGATTTCATTATTCCCCCTTTTTTGAGGGAATAATACGGTTTTTATTGCTCTAGTGTGGCGGGTTTAAATTTTTTTATAAATTCATTATCTAATTTTTGTTGAAAAGTTCTGAAATTATCTGTGTCATTTGAAATTTTATAAAATAAAACTTTAAAAGGTATTTCTTTATTGC
>Ga0256838_1001132_pt1 | contig 13339 bp, 12 predicted proteins | sample 4571419metaG_FD_185978 | JGI IMG/M metagenome (GOLD analysis project Ga0256838, IMG submission 185978) | Hydrothermal vent microbial communities from Guaymas Basin, Mexico - 4571-419 | ecosystem: Environmental > Aquatic > Marine > Hydrothermal vents | place: Mexico: Guaymas Basin | collected...
ACGTGGACGTGATGATAAAGCTTGCACTGGAGGGTGTAAGAGTATACACCTATGGTGACGCCTATAAGCTGCCTGGGTCCGCGCGGGTAGGGGAGGGGATAAGGAGCCTCGAGGAGGCCCGGGCAGTCGGCGGCGACGTGGTCGTGGTCTACAGCGTCCTCGACGCGATAAAGATGGCGCGGAGGGACGGCAGGCCCGGCGTCTTCTTCGCCGTCGGGTTCGAGACAACCGCGCCCGCCACGGCGAGCCCCGTGGTGTCGGGGAGGGTGCCCCCCAACCTGACTATACTGAACGTTCACCGCCTTACCCCACCCATAATGAGGTACACGTTTGAGACGCACCGGGACAACCCTATCAGGGGAGTCATAGCGCCGGGCCACGTCTCAACCATCATCGGCGCCAGGGCGTGGAGGTTCGTGGTGGAGGAGTACGGCATCCCCACCGTGGTGGCCGGCTTCGAGCCCGTGGATGTGCTGCTCGCGATATATGAGATTCTCCGCCAGCACGTCGAGGGCCGGCCTCGGCTGGTGAACGAGTATCGCCGCGTCGTCACATGGGAGGGGAACGTGGCGGCGCAGCGTGCGATACGGGAGTGCTGCGAGGAGGTTGACGCCGCGTGGCGTGGGATAGGCTTCGTGCCCCGGAGCGGTCTCGCGTTTCGCGACCGGTACCGGAGAGTTGACGCGATGCACGAGTATGGCATCAAGGAGCTCACTCCGGAGGAGTGGCGCTACGACCTGCCGCCAGGGTGCCGCTGCGCCGAAGTCACCCTCGGTATAGCGAAGCCAACTGACTGCCCCCTCTTCATGAAGCTCTGTACGCCGGGCACACCCTACGGGCCCTGCATGGTGAGCAGTGAGGGGGCCTGCGCCGTCTGGGCCCGGTTCGGTGGAGGAGGCCTAGCGGAGGAGATAGCGAGGAGCCTCGGGATAGCCTAGGCTGGAGGTGTGTTGGCCATGTGTCTCGGGATACCGGGTGAGGTGAAGGAGGTCCGCCCGGACGGGGTAGCTGTGGTTGACTTCGGGGATGGTGTGCTCCGCGAGGTTGACGCGGGAGCGATACAGGACCTTAAGCCGGGCGACCTGGTTGTCGTACACGCCGGCGTCATCATTGAGAAGCTTAAGCCCGAGGAGGCGGAGAGGATAGCGAGGACACTGGAGGAGTTCGCGAGGGAGCTTGAGAAGAGGGCCGAGGAGTTCGAGGATCTGCTCCGCCTCCTAGTCGATGAGGAGCCCGTGCAGCGAGAGGCGTAGAGACCTGGAGGAAGGGGTGGCCTAGGGGTGACCTGGTACGTCCGGCTATGGAAGTTCATAACGCTTGCCCATGGCGCCGGTGGCCGGGAGACTGAGGAGCTAGTGGAGAACCTTATCGCGGCCAAGGTCCCGCCTGAGCTGAGGCACGTGGAGGGCGGCACAGGCCTGGACGCTATGGATGACTCGGCGCTGATACCGCTGCCTGATGGCCGCTACCTTGCTGTCACGGTTGATAGCTACACTGTGAAGCCCCTCTTCTTCCCTGGCGGCGACCTGGGGAAGCTCGCGGCAAGCGGGACGATAAACGACCTGCTCATGGCCGGGGCTCGGCCAGTGGCCGCCCTGGACGCGGTCATAGTGGAGGAGGGGTTCCCGATAGAGGATTTCAACAAGATAATAGGCAGCTACATAGGGGTGCTCGAGGAGAACAAGGTTGCGCTGATAGGCGGCGACTTCAAGACCATGCCTAAGGGCCAGCTGGACGGCATGATAATATCCTCCACGGGGATAGGGATAGCCGAGCACCCCATCGTTGACCGCAACATCCGCCCCGGCGACGCCATCATAGTCTCGGGGCCCCTCGGCGACCACGGGGCGGCAATACTCGCAGCACAGCAGGCCGTCGGCGTCGACCTGGGCGTAGAGAGCGACGTGAAGCCCCTCACAGACCTCATGCTGCCTCTCATCGAGAAGCACCATGACGCGATACACGGCGCCGGCGACCCGACAAGAGGCGGCCTAGCGATGCTCGCCAACGACTGGGCCAGGAAAACCGGGACAGTGATAGTCCTCGAGGAGGAGAAGATACCGATACGGCCCCAGGTGAAGGAGTACGCCGAGATGCTCGGCGTCGACCCCCTCAGCCTCGCAAGCGAGGGCGTGGCGGTGCTAGCCGTCGACCCGGAGCGGGCAGAGGAGGTGCTCAAGGAGATGCATCGCCTGGGCTACAGGGAGGCAAGCATAGTAGGCAAGGTCTACGAGGCCAGGGACCCCAGCCACGCGGGCAGGGTGCTGCTGAAGAGCGTCACGGGCGGCGTGAGGATACTGGAGCCTCCCAGCGGCGAGATAGTCCCTAGAATATGCTAGAGGCTGCATACGCCGCTACAGCTCCTTGTCAGCAACGTAATCTCCTCTTTTCCTCCACATGGGGGCGGCACGCTAGCCGTATACGTCCCCGTCTACGCCGCTGTCTACAGCCTGGCGGGGGTGCAGTGGTGTGGCGAGCGAGGTGATATCCATCAGGGTGCCCCGGGAACTCCGGGAGAAGATGAGGAGGTACAACGTCGACTGGGCTGAGGAGATAAGAAGGTTCCTTGAGAGACGCGTTAGGAGCCTTGAGGCCCTCGAGGTTCTCCAGGAGATAGAGGAGGCTGCGCGCGGGAGGAGGGTCCGCGTAGACTCCACCCTGCTGATAAGAGAGACACGGGAGGAGAGATGATAGTTCTTGATGCGTCCTTTGTGGCCAAGATCCTTCTTGAGGAGGATGGCTCCGGAGAGGCGAGACGTCTTCTGCGGGACTGGCTAGAGGCGGGCGAGGAGCTGGCCACGGTTGAGCACATGTTCGCCGAGGTGTTGAACGTCCTCTGGAAGCATGCTGTGAAGATACGGGACCTCGGCGTCGAGGACGCCCTGGCCGCGGCAAGGGACCTTGAGAGGCTGAGGAGACTCCTAGAGGTCTACCCGGTGGAGGGCTATGCCACAGAGGCGCTCCGGCTAGCCGCTGAGACAGGGCTCACAGCGTACGATGCCCTCCACCTAGCCCTGGCGGGCAGCCGCGGCGCCGTCCTCGCGACGTTCGACAAGCGTCTGGCGAGGCGCGCCGCCGAGATCGGGGTCCGGGCGGTGCCGGGCTAGGGCCCGCCCAGGGTGACCGAGGGGAGAGGGGTGACGTGTCTCCCTTGGGGCGTAAGGCTGCGCTCCGTGTACGCGTTGTGGGGATAGTGCAGGGTGTCGGGTTCCGGCCCTTCGTCTACCGGCTCGCCGTGTCCCGGGGCGTGGGGGGCTACGTGGTCAACCTGGGCGGGGCGGAGGTGGAGATACACGCCGAGGGCCCACCGGAGAGGCTCTCCTCTTTCCTCCGGGGCCTTGTGGAGGAGAAGCCTCCGCCCGCCAAGCTGGAGGCGCTGGAGCTGGAGGAGGTTGAGCCGAGGGGCTACCGGGGCTTCACCATAAAGAGGAGTGAGAGGAGGAAGAGCAGGAGGAGCATGATTCCCCCCGACTTTGGGATATGCAGGGACTGTCTCCGGGAGATACATGACCCCTCTACACGGTTCTACCGCTACCCGTGGAACAGCTGCGCGTGGTGTGGCCCACGGTTCTCGATGATGTACACGGTGCCCTATGACCGGGAGAATACCGCGATGAGGCGGTTTCCGCTGTGCGAGGACTGCCGCCGGGACTACGAGGACCCCTCTAACCTTCGAAGGTTCCATGCGCAGGGGATTAGCTGCCCACGCTGCGGCCCCAAGACCCACGTGTACACCATGGATGGGCGCCGTGTCCCCGTCGAGGACCCGGCTGTGTGGGCGGCCGAGAGGATAGAGGAGGGCCACATACTGGCCATTAAGGGTGTGGGCGGGTTCCACCTGGCCGCGCTTGCGTCGAGCGACGAGGTTGTGGGGGAGCTGCGGAGGAGGAAGAGGAGGCCGAGCAAGCCCTTCGCGCTCATGGCGCGGGACTGTGGGGCCGCGGCGCGGATAGTGGAGCTTCCCCCGGGCGCCTGTAGCCTTCTCGAGTCCCCCGAGAGGCCTATCCTGCTTCTCCCCCGGAGGGAGGGGGCCCGGCTGTCGCCGCTGGTGGCTCCAGGGCTCAGTACTGTGGGTGTGATGCTGCCCTACACAGGGTTCCAGGCCATGCTGTTGGAGGAGGTGCGGGACGGCTACCTCATCATGACGAGCGGTAACCGCTCCGGGTACCCGATGTGCACCACGCTTGAGTGCGCGCTGGAGCACCTCCGGGGGATAGCGGACTACGTGGTTGCCCATGAGAGGGACGTTGTGCACCGCGTGGATGACAGCGTGCTGAGGTTCACGGATGGGGAGCCCGTGTTCCTCCGCCGCGCCAGAGGCTACGCGCCCATGTGGATACATGCGCCCATGGTGCTTCCGGAGTCGGTGGCGGTGGGGGCTGAGCTGCAGAACGCGGGCGCCCTGGGCTTCGAGGACAAGGTCGTGCCCACGCAGTACATCGGCGACATGGATGAGCCCGGGCAGGTGGAGGCGCTGGAGGCGGAGCTCCGCTGGTTCATAGGGGTCTACCAGCTCCGGCCCCGCATCGTGGCGCTCGACATGCACCCTCTCTACCACAACCGTGGTCTCGCAGCTAGGCTCGCGGAGGAGCACGGCGCCGAGCTAGTCGAGGTGCAGCACCACCACGCCCACGCGGCCTCCGTCATGCTCGAGCACGGTGTCCCCCTGGGCGAGCACCGCGTGGCCATCACCGTGGATGGCACCGGGTACGGCGCCGACGGCACGGTCTGGGGCGGCGAGGTCCTCGTCGCGGGCTACGAGGGCTTCGAGAGGGTAGGCAGCCTCTACCCGTTCCCGCTGCCGGGCGGGGACCGGGCCGCGGAGTACCCCGCCAGGAGCCTCATAGGCCTACTCGCCGCCTCAGGCTGGAGCCTCGAGGAGACCATGGAGCTGCTCCGGAGAAGGGGGCTGCTCGAGGAGAGGTTCCTCCCCTACGGGGAGAGGGAGGCGAGGATCGCCTACCTCCAGGCCCGGGGCGGCCGCCAACCCGTGACGACCAGCATGGGGAGGACGCTGGACGCCTTCGCCGCACTGCTGGGCGTGGCGTGGAGGAGGGGCTACGAGGGCGAACCCGCAATGAGGCTCGAGGCTGTCGCCGACCGCGGCCGGGACCTAGGCTACACCCCGAGGATACTGAGCCTCCAGGGCCGCCTCGTCGTGGACACGCCGGGGCTCCTCGCCTGGGTCATAGAGGGCCTCGAGGAGGGGCTCCGCGTCGAGGACCTGGCGGCGACCGTGCTCGCGGCCCTGGGTAGGGGCCTCGCGGCTATCGCTGCCTCGGCGCTCCGAGGCCGGAGGCTCCCCGGCGAGGTGCTGGCGAGCGGCGGCGCCTCGGTGAACACCCACCTGGTGAGGGCTGCGCGGAGCCGGCTCCGCGAGGAGGAGGGGGCCGCGGTGCTGCTTCAGCGCCGGCTCCCGCCCGGCGACGGCGGGGTCGCGGTGGGCCAGCTGGCGGTAGCGGCTGCTAGGCTTGGCCTTGCGGAGCCCAAGGCGGGGGGCCCCTAGCTGCCCCGCGGGCAGCAATAATAGCCACGAGTGGCCCCATTCTCGGTGGCTGTGTGCCTCGGAGGCTGGTCGTGTCTTGAGTGAGGGGGCTAGGCTGTATCGCTGCATAGTCGTCGGCTATGATGGGAGCGAGGCTTCGCGGGCCGCAGTGGAGCGCGCCCTTGCCCTGGCGAAGCTCTCTGGCGGGAAGCTCGTGGTGGCCACCGTGGTGCCTCCGCCGACCGTGTTTCTGGGGGAGCTCCTCCTGCCCGAGGTTGTGGACGTAAGCACCGTTGAGGAGCCTGCCAGGAGGCAGCTGGAGGCCCTTGTCCGGGAGATAAGGGAGGCGGCGGGCTTCGAGAACGTGGAGCCCGTTATCCTTATGGGCGATCCGGCTGACGAGCTGGTCGCTTACGCGGAGGACAATGGCTGCGACTTGATAGTCGTAGGGAGGAGGGGCCGCGGGGGCCTCGAGAGGCTCATCCTGGGCAGCGTGTCAAGCAAGATAGTCAACATAAGTCATGGAGTCGACGTCCTCGTCGTGGAGTCGGCAAGCCTCGCCAAGAAGAAGAAGGGTGCCGGGAAGAGCTGAGCCAGAGCTGTTCAGCCACGGGGGTGTGGCGCCTGTCTTGCCCTACTGGGGGCTGGTCGTGACAAGCGACTCGGTGAAGCAGGGGCGAAAGGAGGACCGCGTCTCACCGCTTGTCGCGGACATTCTCGCGAGAGAGGGTCAGACCCTAGTCTACAGGGCCGTGGTGGGCAATGACCCGGTGGAGATACTCTACGCTATCGCCGCCGCGATGCAGGCAGGGGCGGACATCGTGCTCGTCACTGGAGGCAGCGGGCCAGGCCCGAGGGACCTCTCGGCGGACATAGCTAGGAGGCTGGCGGACAAGGAGCTGCCGGGGATAGGCGAGGAGTTCCGCAGGAGGAGCCTCGAGAAGGGCGTCGCCAACGCCCTCCTCTCCCGGGCCGGCGGCTTTGTCTACGCGGGCCGGGTCCTCGTAGTGTCGCCGGGTAGCCCGGACGCGGTCTCCACGATGCTCTCCCTTCTCCTCCCCGTGGCGGGGCACCTGGTGGAGCAGGCCAGGGGCGCCAAGCACCACTAGCCGGGGTACTCGCCGCCGTACTCGCATGTCCGGCAGGGGGTCCATCCCCGCCTCTGGGGCGGCTCAGCGGCGGCTAGGGCGTCCGCTATAGCCGCGAGCTTCTTCTCGAACATGTCAGCGAGGCTTAGGGGGTCATAGCGGCGGGCCGCTACGCGGCTGCCCTCCACGTCCCTTATGACGAGCATTGCCTCCTCTACGGGCCAGCGGCTGGTGAGTATCCAGGAGTAGGCTGCGAGCTGGGCCAGAGCGCTCCGGTAGCCCCGCCCCCGGCCCCGGGCCATGAGCTCGGGGCGCCGGGTTGTCTTCACCTCGACCACGCGGTAGCCGCCCGCTGCCTCTTCGACGCGGTCTGGGACGCCGATGACGATGTAGCCGTCGCGGGGGCGGGCTATGAGGGGCCACTCTTCGCGCCGGAAGTACTCGACCAGGTCGGCGGCCTCGCTGTAGCGGCGCAGCTGTTCCGCGAAGGCCCTGGGCTCTATTAGGCCGAGGGCCGCCAAGGCGCCTCGCCGGTGGAGCTCCCGGAGCGCCTCGCCACGGCGCCGGGCGAGCAGCCTGGCCGCGGCGAGCGCCGCACCCGCCTCCCCAGGGGCCACATCCTCCCCGTGGATGATGAGGCCTCTTATGACTCGCGGCATGGCCTTCTTGGCTAGCTCGGCTGCCCAGAGTGCCGCCAGCCCGTCCCAGGCCCAGGGCTCAAGCCTAGACGCGTCAAGCCAGCCTGCGTTGAAGAGGCTCGTGGCGTGCCACGCCTTCAGCGGACACCACTCCCAGGAGCCTATGCTGCTCGCCGCCACAACCGGCGGGCCGCTCCGCCGCGCCAACGCGCCGACCCGGGCAAGGAGCGGGTCTAGACACACCAGCCGCCTACCCGGCTCGCCTTGCACCCCCTTGCTGTCCACTTCCTGGCCCCCGACTAGGTGCAGAGCTCGGAGCACTCGGGGCCCTAAATAACCCGGCCAGTTTCCACAATGGGGGGCTCGGGGCCGACCGCTTCTCCGCACCGCCAGGCCCACGCCTCGGCGGGGGGCCTGGCCTGCAGGACTAAGCCATCTCCTCACCGCCCCTGGGATAGGCGGCCTGAGAGGAACAAGCCTGGCGTGGGGAGGGATGAGCTTTCCGGCGCACCGCCGGGGAGGCGGCGGCTGGCCTCACGCATAGGCCCCCTGTGCCGCGACGGGCCGAGGAGGGTAAAAACACGTTGACCGGGGAGGGGGTGAATAGTTGAGCGCTCTAGGCTCTGCCGGCGGCGATGTCCTCGGGGAGGGGCCTGGCTGCTTTGGGTAGCTCGCTTGGCTTCTTGTGCTTCACTATCTCCTGGTAGCCGTAGTAGATGCTGAATATCGTCGTCACGCTGTAGAAGAGCCAGGTTAGCGCGTAGAGGAAGCCAGCGTAGTAGAGAAGCCAAGTCTCGCCGGGATGGTGTAGGTAAAGGTGGACGGTGGAGATGCTGTAGGCAGCGACGGGGAAGACGAAGGCCCACCAGCTCTCGGCGAACTCCATCTGGCCGCGGCGCAGATAGGTCACAGTAACGGCGAGTATGACTGCCAGCAGCAGGCCCGCTAGGCCCCAGAAGGTATAGTAGAACATGTCGAAGAATGCCAGCAGCAGCTCAGCCAGCTTCGGGGAGACTCCGGTGAGCTCGGCGGCGGTCACCCTGAAGCTCTTTGGGAGGAGGCCGAGCACAGCCTCGTAGGCCATGGGGGCGACGCTGGGTGGCGCGAGGTTGATCCAGGTGGCGGCAATGAGCCTAGCGGGCGGCGGGTGGTGGAATATGCTGCGGTAGAGCCAGATGGTGAACAGTGCTACCCAGAACAGCACGCCGGTACCGAGGTATACGCCCAGCAGGCTGTGGGGCACTGGGACGCCCTGCCTCTCCAGCAGGCCGCCGATGTAGGGCACTAGGACGTTGCCTACTGCCGGCATGTACCAGCCGGGGTTCATGGCATGTATCTCGACGCCCTCGTGCATTAGGAAGTTGTAGATTATTACTATGAAGAAGGCTGTGTGGAGCAGCATGCCGGTGTAGAAGAATGCGGCGCCTATGTCGGGGTTTGCCAGCACCACGCCCCAGTCGAGCGCTAGGAGCATCGTCGAGATGCTGATGGCTGTTATGAATGGTCCCTTGACTGGGTGGCGGAGTACGTGGAGGAACTCAGACTTCACAATAGCCAGCTTTGCTAGAAACGCAGTGGCTATTAAGAAGTAGATGATAGTGTTCACGTAGGCTATTATGTGTGACAGTGCCACTAGGGTGTGTATCTTCGCTGCCTCGCCGAGGGCGAAGCTGGCTAGCGCGACAGCGCTAGTCGCTAGGTTGAAGGAGAACCAGGCTACGCTCATTCCCCTCACGTACTCCCTGAGCCCCATGCACGCCGTCCCTCCTTTACCCTGGGTTTAAGCATATGCCTTGTAGTAACCGAAACACTGCGGACACAACATAAACAGTGCCACGCGCCAAACAAGGCGCCGCCACGAGCCCCAAGTAGGATCCAAACAGAATCAATCGTTGCAAATCGGCGCGGCCAGCAGAGCCGGGGACACGATAAGGCCTGGAGACAGGCGCCGCCACAGCAAATAGCCTCAAGCCCACGGGCCCAGGCTGACCCGGTAGACTTAGGCGGCACAGAGGGTGGGGCCATGGCGCAGGGCAGAATCTGCGTCTCGATACCGACCGACGACGAGAAGACAGTCAAGCTAGGCCACTTCGGCGACGCCAGGCTCTACCTCCACTACGTCTACGACCCGGAGGCTCGGACATGGAGGCTCGAGAGAAAGGTTGAGAATCCTTACGCCGGCGAGCACCACCACGAGGAGGACGAGGAGCACAGCAAGAGGCCCCGAATACTTGCCCTCCAGGAGGGATGCAACGTGATAGTGGCCGTGGCTTTTGGCCCCGGAGGCGAGGAGTACATGAAGAGGCGCGGCATAGTGGTTGTGAGGGTCCGGCCTAGGACCGGCATGGACGAGGCATTGAGAAGAGTCGAGGAGGCCCTGGGCCTCGCCAGGGGCTAGCCGCCCAAGAGGCCGGCGGGTATATCTTCCGGGCTCCTACTCTCCCCTCTCTTCGGCGTCCCCGCTGTATTAGGCCTATAAGCTCGTCGAGGTACTCCACTACGGCGCCACGTGCAGCCTCATAGGCCTTCTCGAGCAGGTACACCTTACTCCCGTGTCCACGTTGCAGTCCCCGCCGGGGCCGAGAGTGCCCGCAAAGCGCAGCGACACAAGTCCATTGCCGGGGAGGTGAGGAACAACAACGTGTCGGTATGGACCTCGGTTGTGCCTGGGAGGCGGCGCCGGTTGGGACTGAGCCCTCTTTTATCAGCTCCTCTCGTCCCTGCCCACTGCCTCATCCGCTTCCTCAAAGTCAGTCATTGGCCTCGTAGGCTTCCCGGATGAGCTCGTAGCCCTAAACATCTTCTAGAGGAGCCAGCCGAGGAGGAGCTCCACCACATTCCCTACTTTGATATTTTTATTCCCTGCCTGGGTGGGCTCGGGGCGCGGCCTCCTCGCCACCGCCCCTCGCGGGGCTCAGCTGTCCAGCAGGAGCTCAGCGACAGCCTCATTGCCCATCCTAGAGGAAACCACGCCCCAAAGGCCGGATCCGCATGGTTCGGCAGTGCAAGGGGTCACCATCGGCCCCTTCTTCTCCTCGGGCCTCTGCCCCTGGAGGGGGCTCAGGCGGTCCACACCCGCTCTCCAAGAGGGGTCTAGCTACGGTGTTTTAGCTCCTCAAGGGTGCTCATACCTCGTGACGCATGAGCTACGGGTCTGGTCCTCTTTCTGGCTCTTCTAGGAGCCTCGTTACTAACAGTCAATGTTAATTTCTGTAAATAATTTTTTATCGCTATTATAATGTTATCCTCCTCACTAGCTCTATGTCAACGTGAGCGTACTCGTGAGACACTGTGTTTCGGAGCGCTGTTATGCAGCGAAGAAGCATCATATCTTCACGGCCTACTAACCCCCTGTTTGCAACGTATCCCGAGGTGTTTCAGACCCACAGCCAAGCTCTGCAGCAATCCTCATCAGCAATCCTCATGACGATGTCTGGGGATCTGTGCTTGAACATGGAAAACGTGGAGGAGGCGCGAGCTCTTCTATTCAGTCCCTTTTTGGCCACGTCTGCTATCTCGGGGGGTGGCTGGACGGTTGGAGCTTGGGCTTGTCTTCCTGGGAACTAGTGCGGCAGTTCCTACAGCTAGACGCGGGCTCCCGAGTATTGCGTATATGTACCGTGGCGGCATAGTGCTGATGGATGCCGGGGAGGGGACTCAGGAGAGGCTGCAGAGGTGTGGGCTAAGCCCTCTACGCATAGAGGCCGTGCTTGTGACCCACATGCATGGGGACCATGTGTTTGGGCTGCCTGGGTTATTGCAGAGCATGGCTATGCTTGGGCGGAGGAACTTACTCATCATTGCTGGGCCGCGTGGGCTGCGCAGGTTTCTCGAGGAAGCTGCTCGTGCAACCTATTGGTTGCCGCCTTATCCCGTTTGGCTAGTCGAGATAGAGCCTGGGGCCAGCTTGGTGCTGCCCAGCGGGGTCACTGTGGAGTCGTTCCCTGTGGCGCACCGCATTCCCGCTCTGGGGTATCGTCTCGTGGAGCCTAGGAGGAAGCCTAAGGTCGACCTAGAGGCTGCGAGAGAGCTTGGTGTCGCAGGGCCTCTTCTTGGGAGGCTCCAGCGTGGCGAGACCGTAGTTCTCCCGGACGGTAGGAGAGTTGAGCCCCAGGAGGTTCTCATTGAGAGACCTAGAGCTGTCGTAGTGTATACTGGCGATACTGCGCCATCCGATAGCGTCGTTGATGCGGCACGTGGCGCCACGGTTCTGATACATGACGCAACTTTCACGCATGATATGGCCGAGGAGGCTCACGAGCAGGGCCACAGTACCGCTCTTGACGCCGCGTTTGCTGCGAAGAAGGCCGGGGTTGGAGTTCTTGTTTTGACGCACTTTAGTGCAAGGTATGATGATCCAGCTGTGCTTGTCGATGAGGCGAAAAGACTCTTTCCTCGAGTCTACGCTGCTGTCGACTGTAGTCGCTTGCCGATAAGACTCTGACGACGAGAAGATGAAAGAAGGTACCGGATAATAATGCTCAAGAGCCGAGGATGTTGCCTAGTCTCTGTACACTATCGTGGGCCTTCGGATTCGTAGCCATGCAGTCTCTCTGCGAGTCTTTTAGCAGCCTCTGCCAGTAGTGGGCCTATGTCTGCTGTTCTTGCCTTGCTCCAGCATGGCTTCACGGTGTTAGCACAGATGAGCGCCTCTATTCCCGCGTTTTCTAGGCGCTCTACCGCCGGGCCTACGAGGAGGCAATGCGTCACTGCAGCTATTACGCGGCGTGCACCCTGTTGGAGGAGGAGCTGTGTCGCTTTGGCCAGAGTTCCCCCCGTGCTCACTATGTCGTCAACTAGGATGACTGTGGCTCCCTCAACCTCTACGGTCTTCGGTTTGAGTCTTACCTCCCCTGTGACTCTATCCCTCTGCTTCTCGAGGTAGTCAAAGGCGGCGCCAAGTCTCTCAGCGAGACGGTGTGCTCTCTCTACGGCGCCTCGATCGGGCCCGATGACGTAGACAATGTCGCTGCCTAGGAGGGGGCGGAGCGTCTCAGCGAAGGCAGGGCTAGGGTCGATGTTGGCTGCGGGCCCAGGAAACCATTCAAGACTATACTCTTTGTGCACGTCAACGGTCGCTACTGCTGAGGCTCCGGCCGCGGCTAGGCTGTGGAGAACCGCTGCCACACTTATTGGCTCGCCGCGGAGGAAGCGACGATCTTGCCGGCTGTACGGCAAGTAGAGTGGGGCTGCGATTACTGAGGCTGCGCCGAGGCCCCGGAGGGCCTCCACCAGCAGCATAGATTCTACTACTCGGTTGCTAGGCTCCGGGAAGCCCGTGGTCACCGCGACAGCTACCCGGCCACGTGGCTCAGCCTCTACGCGGACGTAGCGCTCGCCGTCAGGGAACGTCTTAGAGTACGCCTCTACGAGCTCGGCACCAGCCGTCTTGGCGGCGCTGCGGGCTGCTTCGCATGCCTCGCCTAAGCAGACATAGGCCAGGGGCGGTGCTGGCGCGGCTCGTCACCCCAGACTGCTACGGAGCGCGGTAGAGTGGAGGGGGGAGAAGTCTGTCACCCTCTATTCCCTCCGTGCTGGTATAAGCGGAGAACCACTGTCATCGCTAGCAGCATCGCCACTGGGCCTGCTAGGACTGCGCCCGCACCCGCCTCGGGGCCGAAGGCTGAGAGGGCTATCGCTGTGCCTAGTGCGCCATTGGCTGAGGCGGCGAATACGAGGGCTATCTCGGCCCGGCGAGGCAGTCCTGACAGCCTTGCTAGCGCCTTAGCTGCGAGGAATCTCGCTACGGTGAAGACTAGCAGTAGGGCGACTACGCCGCCAGCCGTAGATATGTGCCTAGTCAGCACGGGCGCGGCTGTACCGAAGACTACTGCGACGAGCCAATAGAGTGCTAGGCACGAGACTAGCGCGAGCCTGGCGTTGACCTCTGCTAGTGTCTCAGCGGCCTCTACTGGGGTTGATGCATGACGTGTAACTATGGTTCTGAGTGTTTGGCCCACAGCTAGAGGGGCAAGGATGTATAGCGCTATGCCTCGCGCTATCTGACCCACTGGTACAGAGGCGACGCGGTGGAGTATAGCGACAATGTAGGCAGGCATTGTTACCGGTGCGAGAATGAACGTTACTACGACACTAAGGAGGCTCAGCTCTACGTCGCCGCCGCATAG
>Ga0256838_1001133_pt1 | contig 13337 bp, 14 predicted proteins | sample 4571419metaG_FD_185978 | JGI IMG/M metagenome (GOLD analysis project Ga0256838, IMG submission 185978) | Hydrothermal vent microbial communities from Guaymas Basin, Mexico - 4571-419 | ecosystem: Environmental > Aquatic > Marine > Hydrothermal vents | place: Mexico: Guaymas Basin | collected...
TGATGTTATACCATCACGAAAATGTAAGTGAGCATCAACTTCTAGCTCACTTTGACTAACATTTTCTAAGCCTTTTACAGCATCTGATGTGTATTTTTGTATTTTTGTAATATCTAATGGCTCTATACGACCATTTCTTTTTATAACATTTATTGTCATTTATGTTCCTAAAATATAAAGATGTTTTTTTGTGGTTTGGTTATATAATTTTTACTTAAAAACCCTTTTAAAAATTGCATCTACATTTTTAGTATAATAATCATAGTTAAAACATTCACGAATTTGTTCTTCACTTAGTTTACTTCTCAACTCTTCATCTGCTAAAAGGTGGTTAAGGTACAGACTCTCCCCTGCTTCATTTGTAGTTGGACGACCGTTTTGTATCTCTTCCCAAACTTTCATAGCATTTCTTTGTACGATTTTATAAGCATCTTCACGAGATACACCTTGAAGTGGAAGTTCTAGTAAAACTCTTTGAGAGAAAACAAGTCCACCAGTTAGGTTTAGGTTTTTCATCATATTTTCAGGATAAACTGTAAGATTTGCTATAACATTGTTCATACGGTGTAACATAAAGTCAGTTGTTATAAATGCATCTGGAAGCCAAAATCTCTCAGTTGAAGAGTGAGATATATCTCTTTCGTGCCATAAAGCAACATTTTCCATAGCTGGAGTTGCATAAGCTCTTATCATTCTAGCTAACCCTGTTATGTTTTCTGTTAGGATTGGGTTTCTTTTATGTGGCATCGCAGATGAGCCTTTTTGACCTTTTGCAAAAAACTCTTCACACTCATAAACCTCTGTTCTTTGCCAGTGTCTAACTTGAACTGCAAATTTTTCGATGCTAGAAGCCATAAGTGCTAGTGCTGTTGCTAATCTTGCATATCTATCTCTTTGTATAACTTGATTTGATGCAGGGGCAGGTTTTAGTCCTAACTCTTCACAAGTGTATTCTTCAAGCTCTAATGGAGCATGAGCAAAGTTACCCATAGCACCACTAACTTGACCAACAGATATAACTTCCATAGTTTGTTCTAGGTTTTCTAAGTGTCTTGCCATCTCATCATACCAAACAGCTAACACCAAACCAAATGTTATAGGCTCACCATGAATACCGTGGCTTCTACCAACCATAAGAGTCATCTTATGTTCCATCGCTCTTTTTTTGATAGACTCCATAATCATCTTAACATCTTTTATAACTAACTCTAGTGAGTCTTTCATCTGAAGTGCAACTGCTGTATCAATAGTATCAGAACTTGTCATACCGTAGTGAAACCAACGACTCTCATCGCCTAATGTCTCAGAAACTGAAGTTGTAAATGCTATAAGGTCGTGTCTTGTTACTGCTTCTATCTCATCTATACGCTTTATATCAAACCCAGCATTTTTAACAATCTTATCTGCATCTTCTTGAGGAATCTTACCAAGTTTAGCCCATGCTTTTACGACTGCTTTTTCTACATCTAACCAAGCTTGGTATTTTGCTTGATAAGTCCATTTTGATGCCATCTCTTCTCTTGAGTATCTATCGATCATTAATTTGCCTTTGTGATAATTTTGTAGGATATTTATGCTAAAATTCATAAATTTTAAAGTCACGAAGTATATAAAAAAGATGATTAAAAAGGGGTAAAATTTTGCCATTTATTATGAAGAAAATGTCTGCCAAAAAAAAACAAAAAGCGTTCTTATTTTTGATGAATGAATTACAATGTACTCAAAAAGAGGCTCAAAGATATATATCAAAAGGTAGGCTTATAATAGATGGCGAACCTATGGTAAAAACTGCTGGAGAGATAGAGGGGGATGTGGAGCTAATCTACTTTGAACCCATAACAAAAGGTCTAAAACCAAATTCTGTTTTTGAAGAATTTGTAGTGTTTGATAAACCAAGTGGAGTTCTAATCCACCCACAAAACAGAAAAACACCCTATTCTCTTATAGATGAGTTAAAGTATCAGTTTGGTCATGATGCAAATATTGCCCATCGCATCGACCAAGAAACAAGTGGTTTAGTTCTATGTGCCAAAAATAAAGAGAGTGAAAAAGATTTAAAAATGATGTTTCAAGAGAGAGATATGAGTAAAAAATATCTTGCACTTGTTCATGGGGAGTTTAAAGATGCTATGACCATAACAGCACCACTACTTAGAAAACAAGATGAAAGTGCGATAGTTCGTATGGTTGTAAAAGTACACGAAGATGGAAAGCCATCAAAAACAGATATAAAACCTATAAAGTACCTAAAAGATAAAGATATGACATTTGTTGAGTGTTCCCCACATACAGGGAGACAACACCAGATAAGAGTACATTTGTTTCATGTGAAACATCCAATAGTTGGAGACCCTATATATGGACAAACTGAAGAAGATATAATAAAGTTTTTAGATAAAGAGCTGGATATAAAAGAGAGGATACAAAAAAGTGGAGCTTCAAGACTTCTACTTCATGCAAACGAATTAGAGTTTAAACTATACGATAAAAAGTACCACATAAAAAGTAAAGTTGATTTTATAAATGAAGTGAATAAATATCTAAAATGTGAATAAAACTTAGCTAGTTTTATAAAAGTTATTCACTCGTTACAACACTATGTGAATAACTTTTAAATCTAGTCTTATTGCATAAAGTAAGTGTAAGATAAAAAGTGTATCATTACATCCATAAACGACCTCCCTGGTGTGTTGGTCGTTTTACCGCATTAATTATAATTTCACTTTTTAATTTTTTTTAGATATAATTCCAACTACTAGGACAGCTTTAATTCAATTTATGGAGCGGTAAATTAGGTTGTGATGGATTGATCCCCATTGCAACCTTTTTTTTTACCCTCCTATATTGAATTAAGGGAGATTTTATGAATAAGTTAGTCCTAGTAATACTACTTATGTGTATCTTTACACCTATACTAAACTGAGTATAGTCACAAGGGATTTACTCCCTTGTCTCCCTAAAATTAAACTGCATTATATCTTTTTATGATTTTTTTCACACGGTTTTTAAGATTGCGAAGAGCTTCTACACTTGTTTCACCATCTGCTGTAAGACTTTCAAAATCACCATCAAACTGAACTTTTGCTATCCAACCTATCTTTTTATGAAACTTTATACCTACAAATCTAACATCACCAAAGTGATCTTCACATAGATCGTATATCCTTTTAATTCTTTGTGTATTTGTTTTTTTTGTTTTTATCTCTGCCATTATTTTTCCTTTTATGTTATAATATCCATTCAAGAGAGGTAGAGGGTGGTTAGACCCTCTGCACCTTTATACTTATCTTAAATCGCCAAAATTTAAGAATAAGCTTCAGGTTAAATCGCTTCAAAAGCGACCTCCTTAAATGGATTTTGTCCCACCAGTAATGGTGGGAACACTTATATTATATCAAAATATCTATTTTTTATCATCACTTGTTGCTACTTTTATAAAACCTACAACACCTACTAAAAATACTGCAACTAAAAATACAACTTCAAATATATCTACATCAGTCATAAACTATCCTTATTTTTATTATTATCATCACCCCAACAAATAAACTCAATGTTTGATGCAATAATTTTGTTTATAATCAAGGCAGATTTTTGAAAAGCTAACCGTAGTTAACTTGATAAAATCTAACGAAGAGTATAAGCAAAAGTATTGCACCCTACGGGGAGTATTACAAGGGGTAATCTACAAACATAAAAATTCTTGAATTAACCAGTTAGTCCTGCAAATTTTTCTATTCACATCTTACCCCTTGTAGTTCTCTCAAACTTTGAGTTTGTTTGTTGGGGTGGTGATAAGATTATATAACTAATCTCATTATTAATGTGTTTATTTTTTATTTTTCTCTTTTAGTTGTCCACAAGCAGCAGATATATCTATACCTTTAGAATCTCGTATAGTACAAAGTAGTCCATGTTTTACAAGATACTCTTGAAATGCAAACATATCTTCATAACTTGGTCTATCATAAGGTGTTCCTGGATATGGGTTAAAATATATAAGATTTACTTTTGCTTTGATGCCATGAAGGAGTTTTACTAACTTTTTAGCTGATGCTAAATCATCATTTTTATCTTTTATAACAAGGTACTCAAACATAACCCTTTTTCTCGTATCTATTGGAAATCTTTTTACAGCTTCTATGATGGAGTTGATATTATGAGCTTTATTCATAGGGATAAGTTCACTTCTTAGTTCATCATCAACAGCATGAAGTGAGATAGCTATATGAACACCTAAGTCCATCTCCCCTAGTTTATCTATCTTGGAACTTAGTCCACTTGTTGAAACTGTTTGTCTTTTACCACCTATAGCTAAGCCCTCTTCTTCTTGAAAGATTTTTATAGCTTGACTTAGGTTGTCTAAGTTATCTAGTGGCTCACCCATACCCATATAAACTATATTTATCTTACGGTTATGTTTGTGATTATTATCTTTTTTTAGAGTTACTACTTGTGCTACTATCTCCCCAGCACTCAAGTCTCTTGTAAAACCACCTTTTGCAGTTAGACAAAAAGAACATCCTACTTTACAACCAACTTGAGTTGAAACACATATAGTGTATTTTGCTTCTTGGACAAGTTTGTCATCTTCATAAATATCATCTTTCATTTTAAGCCAAACAGCTTCCATGGTTTTGCCATCTTGAAGTTCTAAAAGGTACTTTATAGTTCCATCACTTGATACTTCTTTATTTATAATCTTAAGAGGATTTACAACATACTTAGATGCTAACTCCTCTTTTAAAGATTTTGGAATATTTTTCATATCTTCAAAATCAGATGCATAGTTATGATACATCCAACCAAAGATTTGTTTCACACGAAACTTTGGTTGGATGATGTCGATTAGTTCTTTTTGTGTGAAGTCCATTAGTGATGGTTTCATTTTATAGCCTTAAAATTTATCTATTATTTTTGAAAGAATTACGAAAAATCCCATTACAGTTATAAGAAGCATCATATTTTTATTTAATGATTTTTGAATAGTTGCTTCAATATCACTTTTTAAAAGTGCAAATTCACTTCTTAAAGCATTAAATTCACTTCTTAAAGCATTAAATTCACTTTTTAATTCATTAAATTCACCTTTTAAACTAGCTACATCTGCAACAACTTCATCTAGTTTTTGATCAAGATGATTTATATGATTGTATTGAGATTTCAATAAAAGTGTATTTATATCATCTTGAGTCAAACCTTCTCCATTACCAAATTTTTCTTCTATTTGTTTAACTCTTGGTGTTATCATCTCGATTAACATATCATCTACTCTTGTTTTATTCATTAGTTAACTCCTTAATCCTTGATTTTACATGTTTTGTGAGTAACTCTTTTGCTTTTGTATGATTTTTTATAAAATCATTATGAGCATCTTTATTAGTGTAGTTTGTTATACAAAAAACTCCACCAGCTGGTATATTAAACTCTTTTGCTACTTGTAAAACAGCAAAAAATTCCATATTTTCGATACCAATCCCAAAGTTTAAAAACTTTTTTGTTAGTTCCTCATTAGTTGAGATATAGTTTGATGAGTTTACTATAAGTTCTTTTTTTTGCTCTATATTTGTTGATACTACATTGTCAAGTGGTGTGTATGCATCGTTAGTTAAAAAAGCTAACTCAATGTTTGAAGCTGTTTTAGACTCTATAATATCAAAGATTTTAGCATCTCCATAACTACCAGCACTTCCAACAAAAAGTAAAAACTCAGGTTTATCAAATAAACAAAGTCTTGTTAAATTCATAGTTGTCTCAATAAGCCCAATGCCCATAGGTGTAGCAAAATCAAATGTTTCATTATTTCCAGCACAAATTATCATAAAAACTCCACCATCTCTTTTAAATCTAACCTATATCTTTTTGACTGAGAATTAAGTCTATAACCAAAAGATGCTATAACACTAACCTCCTCTTTTGTTATATCTATACCTAAAACACTCTCAACATTATCTTTTTCAAAACCTTCTATAGGACAAGAGTCTATACCAAGCATAGAAGCAACACTAAGCATATTTGCCATTGTTATATATGTTTGTTTTGCTCCCCACTCATATATATCTTTATCTTGATGAAATTCTCTATATCTTGTTAGATAAGCATCTCTCATCTCATCAGATAAACCTCTATCATCAAATCTTTGTTTTACCCACTTACTATCTGGTTTTAAATCTTCTGTTTTGGTTGTAAACACAACAAGATGTGAACAGCTGTCTATCTGGTTTTGGTTCCAACAAAACGGTTTTAATTTCTCTTTTTTTGTTTTATCTGTTATAACATATAACTTTACACCCTGCATACCAAATGATGTAGGAGAGAGTCTTGCACATTCTAAGATTGTGTTAAAATCTTCATCACCTATAATCCTAGTTGTATCAAATACTTTACAAGCATGACGGAAATTATATGCTTTTAATATCTCTTTTTTATCCATTAGTTACCACACTCAAATACAAAATCAACATTAATACTTACTTTTTTAGATTTTTTTATCGGAAGTGGTACTGATGTTTTTACAGAATTTACATTGGTTGTAAGAGTTCTATAAAAAGAGTTATTACCAGATTTTAAAAAGTTTATCTCTTTTACTTCACAACTATCATTTAATGTTTTAGATAATGTAGTTTTTGTATAGTTCTTTGCCCATAACATAGCATCTATCATTAAACTATCTTTTACATTAATTTTATCTTTTTCATCCAATTGCCATTCTTTTGAAGAAATGGACAATTCTGACCCATCTACATCACTTTTTTTAGTTAGTTTAGATATAAGATTGTTTAACTCTTTTGTAGAGTTTGTTTTAACGACAAAGTTTATATTACCATTATAACCATTTTGAACTCTTTTTTTATCTATATAATCAAAATTCGGATATGTGTTAAACTTTCCACTACTAGTATCAAGATTTGTAAAACCATTTACAAGTTTACTATACTCATCAAGTTTGTTGATAATGCTTTCTTGAGTTTTACCAACCACTTTTATATAGATGTAAAAAGTACTTTGTTTTGGCATCAATTTTTTAGAAAAAGTATGTTGCATCTTTATCTCATAAGAATTTAGTGATAAAGCCAAACATACTAAAAGTAAAATTTTTTTCATAACTATAACCTAACAGCTATACCATTATCACTAAGATAATGTTTTAGATCCATTATATCTATCTCTTTATAGTGAAATATACTAGCAGCAAGAGCAGCATCAGCACCACAATCAAATGCTTCTTTTATATGTTGCATTGTTCCTGCTCCACCTGATGCTATAACTGGAACATTTACAGCTTCACTTATCTGTTTAGTTATATTTAGCTCAAAACCAGCTTTTGTACCATCTGCATCCATAGAAGTTAGAAGTATCTCACCAGCACCACGCTCAACTACCTCTTTTGCCCACTCTAGTGCATTTATACCAGTATCTACTCTTCCACCATTTAAGTACACATTATAAACATCACCAGTTTTTTTAACATCTATCGCAGTTACGATGCATTGACTTCCAAATCTTTTTGCACCCTCATCTATAAGTTCAGGTCTTTTTATGGCTGCTGAATTTATACTAACTTTATCGCATCCTACATTTAAAAGTTTGTAGATGTCATCAAGTTTACGGATACCACCACCAACTGTTAAAGGGATAAATATCTCTCGTGCCACTTGAGCAACTATATCTACAATAGTATCTCTGTTATCACTAGATGCTGTTATATCTAAAAAAGTAAGCTCATCAGCTCCCTCTTCATTATAACGCTTTGCTACTTCAACAGGATCACCTGCATCTTTTAAACCAACAAAGTTAACACCTTTAACAACTCGTCCATCTTTAACATCAAGACATGGGATAATTCTTTTTGCAAAATAATTCAATGTAAATAGCCTTATATAATATGGTTGTATTATACACTAATGGACTTATAATATGTTTTAAGAAATTATTTGATAATTGTTTCACATGAAACATTAGAAGAAACCAAGAGGGGTAGCAAATCCCTCTTGGTGTAAGTTATTTTATAAATGCAAAAGTCAAATAAACCATTGCTATGATTATATAACCTACTGTATGAATATCAAAATTAATTGGTGGCATTTTGAAATCCTTTGATAATCTAACCCCATAACCCACCCATAAAAATAGACACATAAAAAAAGCCCTACCAACCATAAAGGTCGATAGGGCTTAAAAGATTACCAAAGTCATAGCCACCACAGTTTGACTTCATACACAGAGAGCTACCTCTGATGGGGTAATTATATCATAAATTAATTACGATTTTTTAAGATACTTAGTAAGGATTTGGATTTTTACACCATTTACACGACCCTCTATAAGTTCAGCATTATCGTGAACTAAAGAGATATTTCTAACTGCTGTTCCTCTTTTTGCTACAAAAGTTGTACCTTTAACATCTAAGTCTTTTGTTATAACAACTGTATCTCCAGCTTGAAGTACTACACCATTTGCATCTTTGTAAACAAGTGCATTTTCATCAGGTAAACCAGCTTCTGCCCAAGCTTTTACATCATCTTCCATATACATCATATCTACCAAGTCTTGACGACCTAAAGCATTTAAAAGTCTAAAGCTCATAACTGCAACAGCTGGAGTTTCACTCCACATAGCATCGTTTAGACAGTTAAAGTGGTTTTCATCTAACTCACCACTCTCGATTTGTTCTTTACAAGTAGCACAAATATATATCGCTTTATCTGCACTTCCATCTGATGGTGTAACATCAAAAACACTTAGGTCATTATCACCTTTACATAACTCACAAACACCACCACTTCTTGCAACTAAATCTTTTTCTATACTCATTTTTCTTTTCCTTTTTATAATAAGACTACTACACAATAGTAACCCATAATCTACGGCAAATTAGAATACCATAAATCAATAATTTTGTTTTAATATTAGCTAAGGCTAGTATAAAAACAAATTTATCAATTTCTAATATCCTACTTCACCATATCTTATGGATTTCTATTTTGTAGTGGTCTTATAATTAAATCTAAATACTTTTTAGGTGTAACTCGCATCATCTCTTGAGCTAACCATCGTATCTGAAAATATGCAGCTCCACTATCTCTAAGTGTAAAATAATTTTTTAAACTTCTAAGATTAAATGTTACTACCATATCTACTTTTACATTATCGGTTATAATATGCTTAAAAGCATCTCCGACATTTCGTTTCTTCTTGCCATTTTCAAGTGCATCAAAAAGCAACTCGCAATCATAACCAAACTTATCCAATAAATCAAAAGAACTTTTAGCAACTGCCAAAGAGTTAAAATCTTCAACAACACTTTTTTGATATGTTAGTTTGTCAAACATAGCACCTATTTCTATCTTGTTATAACTAACATCACTTGTTACAAACATATCAAAACTTAAAATCTTATCTATAAAAAACTCTCTATCTCCCATAGAAGCCACAAAAGCATTTATAACAGAACTCATAGTATAACGAGTACTTCTAACACTTATAGCTTGTATGCGATGCCTTGCATGTTCTTGAAGTACACCTCTTGAAGTTCCCCTAACAAGATAACTAAGGTTAGCATGTTCTAAGATGCTATGATGAAAATATGTCCAAGCTAAATCATCCAACAAAGATGACTCATCTATGGAGTTTATCTTATCACACATAACCTCATCTGGCATCTGTTTTTCTATATCTTTTATAACATCATTCTCACTGTTAGCAAAAGAATCATAACAAGTTCTAGCTGCACTCTCAGCTACACCTATACCTGTATCTTGAAGTAGTACAACTTCAGGTTTGTTATACTTTATACCGTAAATATTTTCCATTTTATCTCATTATTTAAATAGTGTAACTCTCTTCATAATTTTAGAATTATATCATATACTTAAACCCAAGTTATTCAATAGAAATAAAAGATTCTTAGCTATAATTAAGAATTATTTATTTTTAGGATTTTATATGAAAAAGATACTCTCTCTTGATTTAGGTATAACTTCTATTGGTTATTCTATCTTAGAAAAAAAGCAAAACAATCACTACACTCTTATCGATTACGGTGTTAGTATGTTTGACAGCCCATTTGATAAAGATGGAAAATCTAAAAAATTACTCCATAGCACAAATACTTCTATGTCAAATCTTTATGCAAAAAGAAAACAGAGAAAAAAAGCACTTGCTAAACTTTTTGAAGAGTTTGGTTTAGAAAAAGCACACAAACTACTACAACAAGAGAAACAAAATATCTACAAAAATAAATGGCAACTAAGATGTGATGATGTTTTTACAAGGGAACTTAGTGTTGGTGAGTTTTTTACAATTCTTTACTTCATAGCAAAACACAGAGGATATAAGTCTCTTGATACAAATGAACTTTTAGAGGAATTATGTGAAGAATTAAAGCTTAATTGTGAAATGAAATCATCAAAAAAAGATGATGAAAAAGGTAAAATCAAACAAGCACTTAAAAGAGTAGAAGAGTTAAAACAAAACACTAACAAAACGGTAGCACAAATCATCTATGAGTTAGAATTACAAAAACAAACACCAACTTTTAGAAACCACGACAACTACAACTATATGATAAGACGAGAGTATATAGAAGATGAGTTAAAAAAACTTGTAGATGCTCAACAACATTTTTTTAAAAACAATAAAGATGAGTTTTTTGAAAAATTAAAAGAGATTATAATCAAACAAGATGAGTCATCAAACGATTTAAACCTTTTTGCAAATTGTGAGTACTATAAAGAGCATAAAGTAGCTAACCAATACTCTGTTGTTGCAGATATTTTTAAGATGTATGAGAGTGTGGCAAATATAACTCTTAACAAAGAAAAAATAACAAAAGAGCAGATAAAGCTTATAGCAGATGATTTTTTTATCAAGATAAAAAAGGGTAAAAATATAGCAGATATAAAGTATAAAGATATAAGAAAAATCTTAAAACTAAGTGATGATATAAAGATTTTTGGTAAAAGTGATAGTTATGTTAGCAAGGGTAAAACTATACACAACACCATTATAAAATTTCATTTTTTAAATAACCTTTCAAAATTTGATAACAGTTTTATAGTGCAAAATCTTGATAATTTAGAAAAATTGGCTGAGATTTTTGAAGTGCTTAACAAAGAGAAATCCCCTAAAACTATATTTGAAAAACTAAATGGTAATGTAGATGAAAAAACAATCATAAAACTTATACGATACAAAAGTGGGAAAAGTCTAAATATTTCACACTATGCTATGCTTAAATTTATACCATACTTTCAAGAGGGGCTTACAACAGATGAGATAAAACAAAAGTTAGATTTAAACAGATGTGAAGATTATTTAGCTTATAAAAAAGGGATAAAATACCTTCATATAAATCAGTTTGAAAAAGATGATAATTTAGAGATAAACAATCACCCTGTAAAGTATATTGTAAGTGCAGTTATGAGAGTTGTGAAACATCTACATACCCTTTATGGTGCATTTGATGAGATAAAGGTGGAAAGCACAAGAGAGCTTAGTTTAGATGATAAAACAAGAAAAGATATCCAAAAAGCAAATCAAGAGTTTGAGAAAAAACTTGATGATATAAAGCAAAATAGCCAGTATCAACAAATAGCCCAAGAGTATGATAAAAACCTCTCAAAATATACAAAAAAAATCTTAATGTGGCAAGAGCAAGATAGAGTAGATATATATAGTGGTAAAACTATAGGGCTTAATGAGATTTTCTCAAATGAGGTAGATATAGACCATATAGTACCACAAAGCATAGGGGGACTTAGTGTAAAACACAACCTTGTTCTGGTTCATCGTGATACAAACTTACAAAAATCAAACCAACTACCTATGAATTTTGTAGCAGATAAGGTGGGACTTAAAAACAGAGTTGAAAAACTTTTTAGTGAGCATAAGATTAACTTTAAAAAGATGAAAAATCTTTTAGCTACAAATCTTGATGAGATTTATAAAGATAGCTTTGAGAGTAAAAGTTTAAGGGCTACAAGCTACATAGAAGCACTCACAGCACAAATGTTAAAAAGATACTACCCATTTGCAGACAAGCAAAAACAAAAAGATGGTAGTGCAGTAAGACACATACAAGGAAGAGCCACTTCAAACATAAGAAAACTACTACATGTAAAAACAAAAGTAAGAGATACAAATATACACCACGGTATAGATGCCCTACTCATAGGTGTTACCAGTCACTCGTGGCTTCAAAAAATCTCAAATACTTTTAGAGAAAATTTTGGTGTTATAGATGATAAGGCAAGAGAGAGGGTAAAAAAAGAGCTACCACTTATAGAGGGTGTAAGTGTTGCTGAGTTAGTTGCTCACATAGAAGAAAATTATAACATTTATGGTGAAGAGTCTGTTTTTTACAAAGATGTTTTTGGAAATGTTAGGGTTGTTCCTTTTTGGGTTTCTAAAAAATCTATGGTTTCAAAGATACACAAAGATACAATCTATGCAAAAAAACAAAATGGTATATTTACTGTAAGAGAGAAGATTTTAAATAAGTTTATATCTCTTAAAATCACTCCTAAAACATCATCTGATGAGTTTATGAAAAAGTTTAAAAAAGAGATTTTAGAGAAGATGTATCTTTATAAAACAAATCCAAAAGATAAGATTTGTGCCATTATAGAGCAAAGAGCTTTTGAGATAGCCAAGCTTCTTGATAGTTTGCAACTAAAAGATACAACAGATAAAGAGATGCTAAGTGAAACTAAAAAATATCTAGATGAGTTTATACACCAAGATTTAAAAGATTACAATGGTAATGTGATAAGAAAAGTTCAGTTTTACCAAACAAACCTTACAGGGTTTGAAATAAGAGGTGGTTTAGCTACAAAAGAGAAAACATTTATAGGTTTTAGTGCTATCTTAAATGGCAAAAAAATAAAGTATAAAAGGATAGATGTAGCAAACTTTGAGAGTATGAAAAAAGTTGATGGATTTAAAGTGTATAAAAATGATGTTGTGTTTTTTATATATCCTGATGGTAGTTTTAAGGGTGGAAAGATTGTTAGCTTTTTGGAAGATAAAAAAATGGCTTCTTTTTCAAATCCAAGATTTCCAGCAAATATAGGTTTGCAACCTCACTCTTTTGTAACTTTGTTTAAAGGTAAAGCAAATAGTCATAAGCAACACTCTTTAAACAAAGCAATAGGCATCATCAAACTAAATCTTAATGCTTTAGGAAATATAAAATCTTTTAGTAGTATGGGTGAAGTAGATGGGGAGTTGTTAGAGTTTTTAAAAGAGTTAAAAGGTTAGGTTATGGGTGGGAAAGTTCTTCATCTAACAAAGCCTACAAAATTAAGTATAAAAAACTCTAACTTAGTGTTATCTTT
>Ga0256838_1001134_pt1 | contig 13317 bp, 12 predicted proteins | sample 4571419metaG_FD_185978 | JGI IMG/M metagenome (GOLD analysis project Ga0256838, IMG submission 185978) | Hydrothermal vent microbial communities from Guaymas Basin, Mexico - 4571-419 | ecosystem: Environmental > Aquatic > Marine > Hydrothermal vents | place: Mexico: Guaymas Basin | collected...
TCTACTCTGCCGCACCAAAGGACGCCACCCCAGAGGAGCTCGTCAACTACATGGGCAGCGTCACCATCTGGGCTACCTATGACAACATGACGACTGACAGCTACACGGTCTCCTTCGGTGGCATCGGCAGCGTATCCGGTGACGTTGTCGACCCGAACAACAACCTCCTGCCTGGAGCCAAGGTCGAGCTCTGGATCAATGACAACGGTGAGTGGGTCATCGCTAAGGACTACGCTGGCAATAACATCACCACCATCACCGACGGCCACGGCCACTACTCGTTCAACGTACCGGCTGCCCCGCAGGGAACCGCCTACAGGGTCGTTGCCTACTACGGAGATGGCACCGGCTACGCGGACGTGATCGTCTATCCGTTCAAGACCAGCACTGCCGACGTCGTTGTCACAACCTACGAGACCACCAACGTTACCGGACTCGGAGCCTTCCTCAGCGACGCCCAGATCCACGACGTCAAGATAGTCCTTGGCAAGAACGCCCTCACATCAGTCGACTACCACGCTATGGACTTCATCCTCGAGTACATCGGTGTCAAGCCCGTCTACAGTGACAGCGACATCAACGTTGAGGGACTCTCCGCCACCGACATGATAATAGCCGTTGGTGGTCCTGAGGTCAACGACATTACCGCCCACTACCAGGAGCTTACCCCGGTCAGGATGGTCACCAACGCTGACGGTTCAATAAGCATCGTCGTCGACAACGAGACGGTCGCCAACTGGAGCGCCCCGAGCCCATGGTGGAACGTTACCAAGGGCTACTGGGTCATCCAGAGGGTCGTCGATCCGGACACCGGTGCAGTGGTCTACATGATCTACGGTACCGACGCTGACAGCACCTGGGCTGCGGCTTACTACTTCAGCAAGCACTTCAGCGAGCTCAACAACGTCAACTACGTCGTTGGCTACTGGGAGGACACCGACAGCATGATCTACAGCCCAGCGTTCCTTAAGTTCGCCAGCGACGACAAGAACGGATTCAGCCCGACCGATAACATCGGGGTAGTCGTTGAGGGCTGAGGCCCTTCCAACCTTTCTTTTCTCGTTTGTTTATTACAACTCCTTCGGTGGTCGTTTTGATTTCGAAGAATTCTCCAATGGGTAAAACATTGGCTGCTGGTGTGTTTCTCGTGGTATGGTTTGTTATAAGGTTTAGTTCTGGTAGAATAACGACAACCTTCGACGAAGCCTACTATCTCTCAACTCTGAGAATAGGCGGTGTGTACTCGGGAATGATAACCCCCTGTGTTCTGCGGGCGGTTAACGCTATCATTTCTAACCCCGTGATTTCCCTCCTATTAGTCTCGTTGGGGTTGTTCATTGTCTATCCTTTTCTTCTTCTCAGATTCCATAAATCGTTCAGCGGTTATTCATCAATGTCGTTCCCGTTTTTCTTGGCTTTACTCCTGAGCAGCCACCTCCTGTGGTCCTCCAACGAGGTCAGACCGCAGCAGATCGGAACACTAGTGGGTCTGGCTCTTCTCCTGTTTATCCTTAGGGTTCACGAGGAGGATTTACCTAGATTTAAGGTACTCCTCGGGGTCTCCGTTCTGTGGGTCTTGTTGGGCCTTGCCCATATCCTTTCATTTGCAGTGTTTCTTGCCTTAGTCTGGTTCGTGGGCGTTCTTGAACTGATTAGGGGCAGACCCCTAAAGGTTTACTTCCTTTCGCTGGTTCCTTCTTTTTTTGCCCTCTTCCTTCTTTTCATGCCCGGATACGAGACTATGGTCTTCTCGATAAAATGGATGCTCAAGCACTCCACAAACACCCTGTTCCATTTTCTTGGCTGGAACTTTTACTCGTCCCTCCTTCTTGGATGGCTTTTCCTTTTGGTCTCCGGTCCAATTGTTGCCTCACTGTGGAGAAGAACTCCTACTTTCAGTTTGATTCTGGAGAGAATTAGGGGTGAGGTCGTTAAGAGGCCAGGGTTATACACCCTCCTTGGAACCCTTGCAATGCTAGCCCTTATGATACTTCAGTTCTATTTGGGAAGAAACGTTTACGAACTCGTGTACCGCAGTCCTAATTTCATTGCGATAATGCAGGCAGGAAACTTTCTCTTTGGAATCCTCACCATCGCGGGGTTTATCGGATCGCTCAATGAAAAACGATCCGACTTCAGTAGGGAGGTTCTCGTCTTCATGGTAGTTCTAATGGTTTTCGCCCTTCTCGTCTCGACGGTGATGCCTGCCAGCTTCGGAAGCTTTGGCTTCAGAAACTGGATGATCCGAATGTATCAGTACTTCGTCGTGTTCTCCCTTCCCTTTGTAGCGCGTGAGATCGAGGCCTTGTTGGGCAATCTACAATGGCGTAGGGCATTTGTTTTCATATTAGTCTTTGGGATCACAGTTAGTGTTCTAAACGTTAGCCGTCCTCCCATCGCTTATAACTACCCCTACTACTGGACAGGGCGCGATCTTGAGTTGCTGTCCCAGGTGGGTCCAGGGTTTGTTTACAAGGGGGATACCCTCACTCCCCCTGAGAATTCCCTTGCGCTATCGTTCCTAGGGTGGGCCTATGGAAACCGCATTGAGCCCTATTCAGGTAACTTGGAACCTCTTCCAGAACCGGATCTCTGCGTCTCAGACCTGTGTCATTCTCCTTATCCCTACAGGGAGATCTCCCTGACTTCAGTGAACCTATCCCGTGCGACAATTGTTACGGGGAACATTCCTCCGGATCTTGTGTCTTGGATTCGCTCTCTCTTTCACATCAGAGGAGAAGGAGACCCCGTTCTTGCTTTGGGCAACTCCACCTTAAATCCTCTGATTTCAAAACTTGAGTCTCAGTACTTCCTCCCGGTGGTGGTCAACTACTCGGTAATTACTGGCCCCCACTTCAGGTACTATTTCGCCATCAGGGAGGGAAGGATAAAGGGGGACGTTGACCGCTCGATGTTCGTCGTTCAGGCGGTCTTAGTAAACGACACCCCCGTGATCGTCATCAGCTCACCTTCCCTGGACGGTGTTGCCGCCGGGCTCTGGTTACTCAAAAATGAAATCCTCCGGAACAGAACGAAGTGGGGGAATGTCTCCTTTGTAGTTGGTGAGTGGGATGAGATGGATGGAAGGGTTCTCCCTATTGTCAGGGCTTACCCAGGTGATAAAAACGGCTTCAGTTATGGGGACAGGGTAAAAATTCTGAGAATCGGAACGGTCGGAAAGCCCTGACCGGTCATCATATTTCAGTGTCCTGGCTTCTCGTCATCCCGAGAGGATATCACTCCTTTCCCAGCTTCTTGAGGGCCCTCTTGCCCTTTGGCCGGCCACCCCTAAAGAGCCAGCCGTGTGCCTTGTTAACATGCCTTATGTAGTCCCTGCTCTTCCTGAAGACCATACCGCAGCGGGGGCAGCGATAGTAGAGCTCGCCATCCCTATCGATGAAGGTGATGGCCTTAAGCTCCACCATCCTCCCACCTCCGATTCTTCCCCGCATTTCCATTTTTTAAAGGTTGCGCTAGGCCCATATCCTGTTGCCCTTGACTTTGAGGTATCCCAGGGTTTGGAGCTCCTTTAGGAAGCTCTCAATGGCTTCCTCGTCAAAGTACACCTGAACGGTTTCCCTTTCCCCTTCAACGCTCAGGGGTTCCATTTCGAGGAGTTTCTCTATCAGTTCGTCTTTTCTCCGTGTCCGCTCTGCCAATCTTAGAATCACGTTTGCCAGGACGGATCTTGCTATACCCACGAACATGGCCTCAACGTAGCTTTCCTCCGTCGAGTACTCCCTCGCTATTTCGAGTGCAGCCTCGATGAGCTCTCTATCAACCTCAAGTACCTCAACGTAGTAGGCTTTCATCATGGCTACCTCTGTTATCATTCTCGGACTGAACCTTTTCTCCAGTTCCTCGAGATTTTCTCCAAGCTCGTCGAGAGGAAATCTGAGTTCTATCTCAAGATCCTCTAGCGGCGGTTTTGAAACGACTTTTAATTTTTCTCCTTTCTCCTCAATTGCCCCCTCACTCGCCAGGGCCTCCAGAAGGGCTAGACCCCCGTCCATCTCCTCAAGAAGCTCTTCTGGGCTGATTTCCTCCCCTATCTCCCTTGATAGAAAAACCCTTTGATAAACTCCACGAATGGAGTGAAGTGCCTCCTCTACGGGTGGAATGCCCTCAGCCTTTTCAAAGAGTTCCCCGTACCTGCCAGCGATGATTACATAGTGCGATACTTCCTTTCTAACCTCTTCTATCTTTCTGTTCATTATCCCAGCCCTGCTCAGCTGCCTTGAGAGCTCGTTCATATCATCCTTTGAGAGAACCTCGAATCTCATCCAACCACCTATAATAGGTTCCCCGTTAAAGTTAAAAAGAAAACGGCCATTAAGCGTTCCTTTCCTCCTCTGGCTCGCCTCTTCTTCTGCTCTCGTTCCTAATGACCTGTATCACATAGTCAATGAACTTCCTGACTTCCTCGAGTTCTTCCTCGGGAATATCCTGGATTTTCCTGTTTTTGGTCTTGTAGGTGAGCAACTTGAGAAGTGCGAGCCTTCCGAGAGCCGTTTTGGTGCTTATCTCACCGTTCTTCCAGTCGCGCCATATGGCATTGGCTATACCGTAGAACTCTGGGATGCTGTCGAGTCCGGGATCGCCGACATCTATGACCTCTTTTCCTAAGTACTTGTAGCGCTTCTCCTTTTCCTCTTTGGTGAACTCTTTGATTTTGCCTTTGATGTACTCGTGAACCACGATATCACCTCCTTGGGTTCTTCACTTGTTTATTAACTTTCAGTTCTTAAAAGTGTTCCGGGGGCAATTGGTGTTATTCATTTCGTATTTCTCTCCAGATGGCACCGAGGATGAGTAGAGCTCCAAGGTATCCCTCGGGACTGAGGGGCTTTCCGAAAACCAGGAGAGAGGCAATGTGCCCGAATATTGGCTCGGTGGAGTAGATAAGCGCCGCTCGGTAGGCCTTGATGTACTTCTGATACTTGATCTGAAGGGTGAAGGCAAGAACTGTTGCGAAAGCGCCCGTGTAGAGTGCTCCGAGCCAGGGAACTGAATTTCTCCAGAGCGTAAGCTCTCCAGTGATGGTTATGTAAAGCGTCGATAAGATGAAGTTCCAGAATATCTGCCAGAAAGAGAGGCTAAGATAATCGTTTTCTCCAAATCTCTCGACGAGTACTATCTGGAAAGCGAAGCTCACAGCACACAGCCCCGTTAGTAGATCTCCATAGTTAAACTTCAGAGAGGCCCCGGAGATCAGATAAAGACCAAGCAGGGCGAGAAGTAGTGATTCCACATCTCTCCTTCTTATCCTCTCCCCAAGGATGAAGTATGCCACGAATGGTGTAAAAACTACGTAGAGGGATGTTATAAAGGCTGAGTTAGAGGGGGTTGTGTATTTGAGTCCCACAATCTGGAAACCATGCCCTAGAAACAGTGTAACGCCAAGGACAAAACCCCTCCAGAAAGTGCTCCATCTCAACGTTCGTCTCCTGAAGATGAGGAGCATTAGCAGAGAGGCAATACCAAACCTGTACACTAAAAACGTCATCGGCTCGGAGTAGTTGAGGCTTACCTTCATGACCGGAAATGTTGAACCCCAGATCGCTGTTATGCCCAAGAGTATCGCTTCTTCCCTCTTCATACGCCTTACCCTTATTCCTTCGTTCTTTTCCTGAACCAACGTTTCTAAACCTTTGGTTTTGGAGACGCTTTTAAGGTTTCCGTTGGATCTTCCGATGAGGTGGCGAAGATGCCGAAGTACAAGGACATGCCTGTGAAAATATCGGGAATCCGAGTTTCCCCTACCAAGATGAAGGTGGTTGGGGACGGCTTTGAAATAGTGGTGGATAAACTTGGTGGTGAAGCTCCAAGCCCGCTCCACTACCAGCTCGCAGCGCTGGCGGGATGCCTGAACATAGTCGGCACTCTAGTTGCCAAAGATCTAAAAATCGATGTTGAGGGCATGGAGGTTGAAATCGTCGGAATATTCAACCCCTCAAAGTTTATGGGGGTCGATAACGGCAGGGCCGGCTTTAAGGAGATAGATGTGACCATTAGGGTCAAAACGGACGCTGATGAGGAAACCCTGAAGAAATGGCTCAGCCTCGTGGAGGAACGCTGTCCAATAAGCGACAACTTGGCCAACCCGACACCCGTCAGAATAGAGATTGAGAGAGAGTGATTCACTCACCGGGTCCGTTAATGCATGACATGTTCATGGCCAAGAGCATCTCCACATAGCCACTCTCAAGGTTTCTTTTTATCCTCTTGGAGAGCTTTCTCAGTTCGTGTTCATTGAGAGGTTCTTTGCTTTTTAGCCACTTTATGAGGCCATCCCTCCTGTCTAGAATTACAACTTCTCCCTCTGGGATCAGGGGGACGTAGTTCATCTTAACCCCGTAAAGTTCTTCGGCAAAGGCAAGCTTTGCCCTCAGGAGTTCTAGGTAGTTGGCCAGATCCTCCCCGAGGAGTTCTCTTACAAGCCTCTTCATTCTCCCACCAGCTGTACTTTGTTGGACAGGTTTATTAACCTATCGGGCAGATGTGGGTAGGAAAGGTGATAAAGCTCAATAACGTATCACGCCCGGTGAGACCATGTTTATGAAGTACGCCCACCATTTTCACGCCTATCAGCCTGGCGATATAGTTTACGTCAATGACGGTGGTGGCTCCAAGCCGATAGAGTATGAAGAGAGAAAAAGCCCCGTTGCAGTAAGAATCGGCGATGAAGAAGTCAGGGGTGAGAACTGGACGAGGGCTATGCTCTACTCCTACGAGAGGATCTCCGAGGTTCTGTCAAGGCTTAAAGGGGTCAGCGTCGATATCGAGCCCTTCACTTTTTTCATGCTTCTCCGCTACCAAAAAAAGGCCTTCGAAGAAACCGTCGAGCTTTTTGAATCAATTGACGCGGTTCCAACCATTCCGTTTCACCCGATAATGCCCCACCTCGATGAGTTCGAACAGAAAATCCTCGCTAGGGTTTCCTTTGACTTCTACGCTCCTCTAATCGGGGATAAGCCGGTAATCGGCTACTGGCTCCCGGAGGCTGTGATAACGGGAAAAACCGCCCAGCTCATCGAGTCATTGACCGAGAAAAAGCTCGTCTTCCTGCTCGATGAAAGGCAACTACTCTACGACTTTCCGCAGGCGAAGTACTCCTGCAACCGCTACGGTAACTCCTTCGTTTTCGGTCGTGAGTGGAGCCTGAGCGATGCCTTCGCCTTCAACACCCTCGACGTCTCCGGGCTGGTAAACGAGACCCTCTCGCGGAGGGACGAATACAAAGAGAAGCTCGGCGTCCCCTATCTCATTTTCACCGCGAGCGACCTTGAAAGTTTGCTCGGTAATCCCGCACAGCTAGACCGCTTCGTTGCGTGGATGGATGCTCTTGGGAGAAGCAGAGTTGAGAGGATCTCTGCTCCTTCCTTCGTCTGGAGGAAGCTCTCCAGCGAGTTCAGGCGCCTTGAGGGTGAATGCTCCTTCGAGATGCCGGTTAAGGACTACTCGAGCTGGAGCGACTACTTTGATCTGAGCCTTGACGGCAAGACGAGCGACTCGCGCTGGCTCGGTTACAGGAGGGCCGATGGGCGGGTCTTCGCGAGGGAAGTGGACGGAAGGAAAATCTCCCAGCTCTGGAAGGTGGCATTCACGAAACTCTTTGAGGAGCTCAACAGAACTGTGAGACTCGGCGTTTTAACGGGCCTGAAAGAGCTTAACGCCGACCCAGAGGAGTTCCTGGTCAGGTACGCGAGGATCTTCTTCAGGGACTACTACGGTTACTTCGGCATTGAGACCTCGCTCGACTACGTGCTTGAGCCTGCCGGTGGAGACAGAAATGCTCTGAAGCTCGGAAGGATTTACTACCTTATGCTCCTCGCCAACCACTCCTGCCCGCGTTTCTGGGAGAACCTCGACACCCGCGTTGCCTTCTCCAACGTCTCAGTAATGGCGAAGGCTCTGATTGAGCTGATGAAGTATTTCGAGGGAAGCGAGCTTTGGAGTCTCTTCCTCGGAGCCTATCTAAAGCTCCTCAACTTCGAGAACCTCTACCACCTCTGGAAACTCTCCGCAATGCCCTCAATGGAAGGATGGGAGACAAGCGAGAAGGCCTGGCATGAGGCCTTGAAGCCAGAGGTCCCGACTAGCGGCTACAACGTCATGACGAGGGCCGCGCTCTACGTAGGAAAACGTGACCTTAGAGGTGACTTGAGGGGCATCATCGAGGGCTACAACCTCGAGTGGGCCGTTGCGGATACCGGTCACATTCCGGGTGAGAAACACGGTCTCTGGGAGAATCCCGAGTACTGCGAGCACGGGCGTTAACCTTTAATGTTCCACTTTTCCCTGCTTAGGAAGAGATACGCCTCTTCCTCCAGCTCCTTGGGAACGTAGTTTAACAGGATATCCGCCCCCCTGATTGCGTCCCTTATTCCTTTTCCGAGCGATACCTGGTTCTTTTCGAGAAGTTCGATGATAACATCCACGACGCTCTCCCGGACGAGTTTTTCCGAGTAGAGCCTTTTCCCTATTAGCCAGACCTTTTCATTTTTCCTATAGAAGTCCCGCCCCCGCTCGGTGAAGAACTCCGGGCCGGGTTTAATCTTCACCCTCTCGCGCCTTTCCCTGTCGAGTTCGAGCATTATGAAGGCTCTGCCTTTTCTCCCGACGTCCCAGCCGAGGACTCCAAAGCCTTCCCTCTCAAGGGCCCTCTCAAAGCCCCTCGCGCTCCTCTCCAGCTGGGGTAAAAGGACATCGTCCACCATATCGGGGACATTGATCAGGAGCGTTACAAGGGCTGTTCCCCTCTTCCTCAGCTCGTCGAGGTAGCTCCCCTTAGGCTTCTCCGGTGGGAAGAAGAACCCGACCGAGGGATTCTCAAGGAACTCTATGCTCTTGAAGTAGAAGCGCCCGTACTTCTCCCAGCTCAAGTTGGCCGAAACGTTCCGCCTCGGGTCGACGGGGTCTATCACTATCAGAGGTCTGTCCTCCCCGGTTTCCCTCTTCACGGTCTTGAGCGCAACCTCAGGCTCTTTCCTCAGCCAGTTCTCTGGGTCTATTATCTTCTGCCTCAGTAGGAAGTCCGCCTTCTCGACAACATCGAGGAAAGAACCGTACTTTATGACGAGGATTTCGGCCAAATAGCCGGAAAAGCCCCTAACGTAAATCTCGCTCCCGTAGGCGTTGATGCCCTTCAGGAAGCGCTTGAGCAGTCTAACTTCGTCGTTCCGCCCCCTGAGGTTCTCATTCACCCACCTCGTGTGGAGTATCGAGCGGTCAACGGCGGTTCTAACGTCCCTCCAGTTTCCAACGTCGTAGCAGGGCACAAGGTCAACGCTCACCCCTCTGTATCTCGCCCGGACGTAGGGGTGTTCCGCGTAGGCTATCTCGTGGGAGTCGAGTTTTTCGGCTATGGCTTTTCCGAGTTCCAGACCTTTTTTTCTCAGCTCCTCAAGGGGAGTTTCGAGGGGAAAGGCCAGGAATAGGTCAACGTCGTGGTCTCCAGCCAGATAAGTATCCTTCGCGAGTGAGCCGACGAAGTAGGGCCTGACGTCGAGGCTGAGCTCTTCTATTCTCTCCTCGGCTATTGTTCTCAGCTCCTCCATCAGGCCTTTCACGAAGGCTCTCTCTCCATCGCTTGGCCTTATCCTTTGAATGACTTCGCTGAGGACTTCTTCCATCTCCATTGCACTCACTCCGCGAGCTCGAACCTCGCCACCGTCTCGTAAATTGGGCCCCTCGGGGTCAGCGTGCTCTTCTTTAGCTCTATCGCATCAACCTCGAACTCGCCGAAGTCCTCGTTGGCAAGGTCTTTGAGCGCCATCGCCAGCTCCAGTTTGTCCCTCACGAACTTGACGCGCCCGATTGTTATGTGGGCCACGAAGTCCTTGTCCTTCTTGAAGCCTAAGCGACGCATCTCGCGCTCGACGTCGTTCGCTATCGCTTTTATTCCCTCGTCGTTCTCTATTCCGGCCCAGATGACGCGAACGTAGTTCGGGTTGGGGAAGACACCGATGCCCTTGACGCGAACGCGGTGCTTTTTATGTTTCTTGGCTATCTCGGCCAGGGCCTTCTTAACATCTTCCGCCGTTACCTCGTCAATCTCGCCGAGGAACTTGAGCGTCACGTGGAAGTTCTCCCTCTCGACGAACTTTATCCTCGCTGCTTTGTTTCCTATCCTCTCCTGGGCCTTCAGGAGGTTGTCGCGAACCTCGTCGTTCACGTCTATCGCTATGAATGCCCTCATACCACCACCGAAAAAAGTTGGGAGAGGGGGTTAAAAGGGATTGCGATTGGTTGTCATTCTTTCTCAAGGATGAACCACGGGTACATCTCCACCTTGATTTTTATTTCTGGGGCTTCTTTGTAAGTTTTTAGATTATACATTGCACATCCTGTATAGATTATTGGTGGGCAGTAAAGCTTTTTATATTCTCCAACAAAGCGTGCCTTTGCTTCGATTTCTATGTCTCCCTCATGAAAAGCCACTTCAGGATTAACCGTTATTATAGTGAGTGTTGTTGCCCTGAATATTTCATCCCATGCAGGTGAATCTCCTTTTCTCAACTTATAAAATTTGAAGGTTATATCCCTGTTCGGGTCGCTGGAGGATACGTACCATCTAAAGTTAAGCCCATCGCTTGAAGTTTCGCTGAATCCCGCGGATATGGAGGGTAAGATGTATGGAAATTCAGGGGCAGCACTGGCACCAATGTTTATCCCCCAAGTCTTTGTTGCCTCTTTTGATTCACCGCTCCCATAGGGTACGTAATCGGACAGGAAAACCTGTATGTTTCCATCGAATCTATTGCGATAGTTGAGGATTCTAACTGACTCTTTGACACTGTCTACGGCTAATTTTAGGCCATTTTGCTCATCTTTGTCTGGTACCTCGGCTTCGTGCTTTGTGAACACATAGTAATCATATTGACCACTTGTTGTTGTTCCATACCAAAAATCTGCTTTAACTTTGTGAGATGCCTCCAAACACACTCCCGCTGTGTTGCATATCTTTGTGGTTTTTTCTTGCCAGATTATTGTTCCTATCTTCTTAAGCTCTCTTGAGGGTTCAATGTCGACTGAAACAGTAGACGTTAGTGGAGTTCTTTCAATTCTAAATATATGTTTCTTGAATTCCTCTTCATTTTGAGAAGTGTCGGCGCTATCGCTTATGTAGTATGTGGGTATGTACATCCCGTTGGGCAGTTTTCTGAGATATATTCCAACGAAATGAGCTGTGGAAAATTCCGACAGGTTAACCCTCAAAGTGAGGTGATCCCTGTACCTTTCAATGAATTTGAGAGCATCCTGAATGGCATTTTGCCCCGTGAATACCCTGAACTCTGGGGTGATGCTGGACACGGGAAGCAAGGCGTTTGGTGGTGTAGTTTTTGCATTTATCCTCTCTATTCCTGCCCCCTTTGCAGGAGAAATGGCTAAAACAACTAGAAGAATCGGTACCAATATTTTTAGGTTCATATAGGTTCACCACCTTTATTGTTCTTCAACAGGATATTGATTATCAGTTTTAATAGTTGTCGACATCTATTCTTCTAGGTGTTATATTACTCATGGCTATGCTATATTCCCTTTATAGAACAAGCAAAAAACAAGTGAAAGACAAAGATCAGGAGATATAAAAGTTTTAAGAGCTTAATCTCTCACCACAACCGGGAACTCCTCCCAGGGGAAGACTATCCATTTGTCTGTGCGGAAAACGTAGAAGTCCGGAACCACCTTCGTCCAGGGCTTCATGCTGAGGCAGGCAACCTTAACCTCCTTCGCCCCGGCCTTCTTGACCTCCTCGATGACGACTTCAAGGGTCTTCCCCGTGTCGCTCACATCGTCAACTATGACGACCTTCTTGCCTTCCAGTGAGCCGTGGAGTGGAATCGTTATCTTCGGCTTCTCCATTCTCTCTTCGATGTCCTTGTAGAACTTGACGTCTATGACCTTGAGCTCGACGTCTCCTAAAACGTGGCTCAGTCTCACGGCCGGGATTAAGCCTCCCCTCGCGATTCCAACTATCACGTCGGGCATGAAGTGCTTTCGTATCTCCTCAGCGAGCGCGAAGACTGCTCTATCAACCTGCCACCAGGTCAGGTAAACCTTGTCCATGTTAACACCTCCGAATAGCGTGAGTCCTCAACGGCAAACTTAAGCTTTGGGTGAGTGGTGGAAGTTAAAATGAAGGGCTTAAAAATCCTATTTTGGCAGGAAGATGTTAAAATACCCGAAGGGGGACAAGATTGGGAAGCAGAGAGAAGGAGAAATAACGATGCATCAGCTAATCACACACTTGCTCCATCCACAGCGCGGGCAGGTGGCGCAGCCGCTCTCCATCCTGAGCTCGACGAGTTCTCCGTCCCTCTCGTAGCAGACCGGGCAGTAGGCAACCCCAAGGAGTTCCTTAATCTTCTCCTCAGGAATCTCCGGCTTCTCCGCGTGGTGGGGGTGCTCACGAACGGGAGGTTTAGCTGGTGTGATGTGAGCGACCGAAAAGGTCAGTCCTGAGGGGAGAGCGGCTTTCCCCTTCCCGTTGGTGCCGTTGAGGATGGCCTCGACGTTGATGAACTTGGCCAGCCAGGGCTCGGCCTCGACAACGGCCTTCAGCTTCTCGACCGCGTACCTGCTCGGCTTGGCCGGGACGCGCTTCCTCTTTTCTCCCTCGACGCTGTAGACCTGCACCGAGAGTGAGCCGTCGCGGTAGACGGTTATTCCCTTACAGCCGAGCTTGTAGGCGAGCAGGTAAGCTGCCTTAACGTCCTCCACCGTTGCGTCGTTCGGCATGTTTATCGTCTTGCTCGCGCTGTCGGTGAGCCAGAGCTGAATGTTGGCTTGAGCCAGTATGTGGTCGAGCCAGTGGACGTCCATCGAGGTGACGAAAACGCGTTGCATGTCCTCGGGAATCTCCTCAAGCCCCTGCACTGAGCCGTAGTTGTCGCTTATCTTCTTGAGTATCTCGTCGCTCCAGAGACCGCGCTTCTTGAGCTCTGCCTCAAAGACTGGGTCAACGTAGTAGAACTCGCCGACGGTGACGCTCTTCTTGTAGACGAGGGCAAAGATTGGCTCGATTCCGCTGGAGGTGTCGGCTATCATCGAAACACTTCCCGTTGGCGGGCAGGTAGTTACCATGCCGTTCCTGACGCCGTGCTTCTTGATTTCCTCGACGAGCTCGTCCCAGGGCAGGTTCCATATCTCGCGGTGGTAGAAGCCCTCGACCGGCAGTTCGCCGTCCTTGTATTTGCTCTTCTCGTAGAGCGGGAACGTTCCGCGCTTTTTGGCCGCTTCAACGCTGTACTTGTATGCGTAGAAGGTAAGGTACTCGGTGGCCTTCCTCATGAAGGCGAAGCCTTCCTCGCT
>Ga0256838_1001136_pt1 | contig 13308 bp, 16 predicted proteins | sample 4571419metaG_FD_185978 | JGI IMG/M metagenome (GOLD analysis project Ga0256838, IMG submission 185978) | Hydrothermal vent microbial communities from Guaymas Basin, Mexico - 4571-419 | ecosystem: Environmental > Aquatic > Marine > Hydrothermal vents | place: Mexico: Guaymas Basin | collected...
ACAATGGGTATGAGCGAAAACAAAGTAGTAAGCTTTACGACAATGAATTACGAGCCTTTGTTTGATGTTCTTCAGTACTACTACAAGAGTCCGCACTATATAACACTTCACATTGGAGAGTACACGACGCCAATTATCCTCATATACGGGGAGGGCATGATGACCGTCTACCTTGAGCCAACAGCAATAATCTACGAGCACGCTCTTACCTACACGACTACAATCGATAACAAAGTTTACACAATTGTAAACGTTATGACTGGTCACTACACTCTTGAAGACGCAAAATTTGCAACCGAAATTCTCCCACAGAATTGATTACGAAAAGTTTTTATTCTTTTCTTTTCAATATTTTTTGGTGGTCATGTGGAAAGAAAATCAATTATCGTCATCGCTTTTCTTGCTCTATCTGTAGTGGTGTTTTTGTACATAAACACGCATGGAACAATGTATAGCGATGCGCCGAAAGATCTCCCAACGTGGGGATGGACAAAAATCGCGAACGTTACAATAGAGAAGAATTACACAATATCAGACATACCTTTCAGGGAAGTAACGAGCATAAACCTCACAATAGATGCGAAAAAATCAACAGAAAACAAAACACAAGCGACATACCTTTACTCGAGCAACAGCCTCATCGCCGAAATCAACATGATTACCAGTGTTCAGGACAACACGGCAGTCGTTACCAAGATGTACTCTGACACAAGAACACAATTCACACTTACAAGCACAGTTGTTGTAGAAATACCAATAAATACTGCACTTTCTGTCACAATAATTTCATCAAAAAACAGCTACACTTACTACGGAACATATGAGGGGAACATAGTTACGTACACGTACACTTATGCCGGAAACGATACATGGATTGGTTACTATTCAACAGTTGTTGATTACAGTGGTACACAAATAACTGGAATATATACTGCAACAATAATTCAAAAATAACCAACTTTTCTTTTCAAAAAGTTTTTATAGGAAAGATGATATTTTACATTGATGAACTTCCTGTACAAAGATAACGATGGGACACTCGTTTTTCAAAACTTTCGGGTTATTGTTCACGATGAAGATCCAGACATAGAGAAATTTCTCGCCGGAGAGTACAAAAACTATGATATAATTTATCACACTGATAAAATACAGTTCAAAGCAACAGTCCGCTCGTCACTATTTTCAAAAAAGTATAAAATTGAGGATATAGTATACTCAGACGGTGTTTATTACTTTACAATTTACACACCAATCGAAGGAAAGAGTGCAAAAATATTCATTGAAAACTTTGAAAAAATTCTCAAAAATCCAAAAAATATTTATCTCGTACCGTACCTCGATGAAATCGGCACAGAATTCAACGTTGAATACGTTCCCTATAGGGCATACTATTCCGATGAACAGTACTTATTATCACACGGTTTCTTTGAAACACTGTACATCTTGAAAAAGAAAACATACCTTGAAACGTACTCCGTTGACATCGAAATTTCCATGGGGAAAAGAGATGTTGTTTCAATATTCAATGGGATCTTCTCATGTAAGGACCATAAGTGCATAATAAATAAGTTTGGTAAAAAAGCAAGAATAATTTCAACAAAACGCATACTCGCCCGTGATTTGTACGATATTGTCATGAACGATAATGTTTATGCTCTCGTCCACGATGATGATACTTATTATTTTCTTCTCCGCACACCTGATGGTAGAATAATGCGGTTTTACACGAACCCCGATACAGAGCTTGTATTCCGCATAGAACCCGACGATAATTCAAACGATGCCGTGAATGTAGAAATCAAATATTATGATCTTATTGACACTCTCAACAGGGGGAATGATCGATGAAAAAATACCTCAACCAATTTGAAAGAGATGTATTTGAAAAACTATGCGACGCGGGAGAGTCATACATTGTCGGGGGCTTTGTAAGGGACATCGTTCTTGGAAAAATCAAACCCCGAACAAAAAACATAATGTTTCTTGACGTTGACGAGGCGAACGATGTTGACATTGTTACAACACTTACCCCCGAAGAGGTTGAGGACTTATTCTACAAAGATTACATAATAGAACCATACGGCAAAGCATTTGGCACTGTTGCAATCTGCGATGAAAACGAGTGTATTGACGTGACCACAATGAAAAAAAGAATTTATATTGGAGAAGATAACCTTGTCCACGTCATCTTTGGAAATGATATTCATCAAGACTTATTGCTCAGAGACTTTACAATAAACACGCTTCTTATCAACAAAGATTATGAACTCGTTGACCTCTTTGGTGCTGTAGACGACGTAAAGAATAAAAGACTCAAATATCCCCCATCGGATTTTCCAAGGTATAAAATAGATCCAATAGTTATCTTTCGAGCAGCAAGATTCATATCACATGGATTCGAACCAGACAAAAGGGTAATATCCTCATTTTATGATCCAGACGTTGTACCAAGGTTACAGTATCTTTCCTCATGGCGTGTATTGAAAGAATTGTGGAAAATGAGCAAAGGCGACGTCGTGAAAGGGCTGTATTATCTCCATGATTCGGGGTTACTCTATGAGTATTTTCCTGACATGAAAGAACATAAAAAATATATTGATGAAGCCTTGAAAACCGGGAAAAAGAAAAAGTTTATTGAGTACATAAAAAATAATGACCCAAACTACATAGACGTTTTCAGACTTTTGAGACTGAACTTCAAACGGGTATGAACTTATCATTCTCATCAATTATGAACATTGGTATTGCAACCTCGCTGTCATCAATATACACAATTCGAACGGTCTTATACTTTTTGAGTTTGATTTTCTCCCCGTCAACTATTCCAACCTTGAACACTGGCAAACCTTTACTTTTCGCAATACTCTTGTAAGTCTCGGGCGTTGCTGTTACAATGTATCTCCACGACGGATACTCGGAGTAAAAGAATTCTATGAATCTTCTGAAGTTCGTTCTCACCCACTCAAGATCTTCAACAATATCATCAACACGAATGGGAGGGGCAATGTATCTCTCGGAAAGATTCATACCATCACCATCCCAAGAAGATCAACCCATAATAAAGCTTTTATACTTTCCTCCCGAAGTATCACACAGGTGATTCCATGAAACTCGTCGATCCCGAAACAGTTGAAAAGTATGAGTTCATCGGTGGAAAAATCAGTCCCAGAATCGTTTTCGAAGGATTACACTCATACGCTTATGCGGCCGTTGGACCAGAAATAGTGAAAGTTTACTTTGACAACGCCGCCGATGCTCAAATAGCAGAAAATCGTCTCAAAGAAATTGGAGTAAACAGTATCGCCGAAATAAAGAGGGATAAAAATATTCTTACAGTTTGGCCAAAATACCTCAAGGGTAATCCCCTTGAAACACCAGAAAGAAAGTACAAAATAGCGTATAAATTACTCTCTGCACTATCAATAATCGGTGAACTATACTACAACGATGAGACCGGGGAAATCTATATAGACGAAATTGTTGATGCTGACATGGTACAAAAAATAGTTGATACATACAAACAAAGAGTTTACGTCGTTGCCGACGAGGAGAGAGAATTCGTTTCCCTGCTCGCCGTTGATTTTGTATCAAGAAAACCCGGAGAGTGACACTTTATGTTGTATGGTTTTTTATTGTTTATTTTTGATGTTATTCTATACTATTTATTACCGAACAGTATAGCACTCGCCGCGATAGTGATCATTTCAACAGCAATAAACACAATAACTGACGTGAAGTGGCGATACGTCGATGACCAGTTCGTTATTCAGCCAATTATTTTTGCACTCCTTTACTCAGTCCAAACAGATTCAATCGAGAAGTTCATTATTCTGAACGTTGGAATACTTGTTTTCAGTGTAGTATTGTACCTTTTGGGTGCGTGGTCAAGCGGCGATATAACCGGTATGCTTGCCGCGTCACAAATTATTCTGCTATTCGAGCAACCAATCGATGGAATAATAAAACTCATAACAATCTTTGCACTCGTTTATTTTGCATCAATACTTATCTATGGGGCAATAAAAACAAGAGGAAAAATTTTTCGTAGGCCGTCACTATTGACTACACTCGAGAGTACATTCCTGGTAATGGCAATACACAACTTCACACAGTCATATGCTTTGCTCATAATGCTGATGATTTCATTCATTTCATCGAGATTCAAAAAGTGGTTGTACCATGTTGCATCAATCATGTCAATAGCATATATTATCTACACCGGAGCTGATTACGATGTAATTGGAAAAACGTTTGTTATAATGTATATTTTATCATTTATTTTCTCATCAACAATTGGCATCAAGGGTACAATTTTCTCAAGAAAAGTTCCCGGTGCACTACTCAAGGAGGGAGATGTAATTGGCGAAATGATAATTGAAAAACACAACCAATACTTTATTCAACCAGTAACACTCAAGAACATTGTAAACGTGATAACAAATAACGCAAAATTTGTTGTAAAACCAACAGCCGAGGGACTATCAAAAGAAGACGTGGAGTTCATAAAAAGCACTTTTTCAAACAATACCTTTACAGTACACTCTACAGCGCCAATAATGCCCTTTATTTTCTTTTCATTGGTTTTATTATTTTTTCTCGTATTGTAAACAGGTGAGTCAATGGAAGGTGGTAAATTCATAATAGGGATCATAGTCGTCCTTTCAATTTTGACTGGTTTCTTCACCGGAATAATGTACACGATGAACTACTACAATCTCACAGTCACTCAAACAAGCGTTATAACCATTCCAATGACAAAGGTTATAACCACGACAATAACAACAACCGTTGCGGCAGGAAACCAGAATGTCCACGCCGCACCGATACTCAACACTGTTTTCGCATACAAAAGTAACGTTTACATAATTTCATCAAGCGGCACAATAGTTTCAGTTTACTTACCCAATAACTACGTGAAATACGCTGGCGAAATTGCGAACTTTTACAGTTGGTATAACCCGCAATACATAAGGTACGTTCATTCAAAGTACACGGAGCAAAACCTCCCGAGAATGCCCGATGGCGACGATGAAAATTACCTCAAGTTTTCGACTGTAATCACAAAATACTTCCATTACGATAGCCAAAGAGCTCAAACAATACAGTACAACCCGCAGACAAAAATGCCCCTTCAAGTTCTCAACGATAAAAAAGGAATTTGTGGTGACTACATGCACTTTTGGGCGCTTCTCGAAGTTGCAGAGGGAAGAAAAGTAACTCTTGTTGATATGTTTGCAGAAAACAAGAAAGTTGGACACGCGTTTATAATAGATAAGAACGGTTATATTATAGAGAACAACGGTCACATCCTCTTCAATACAGATGCCGCATTCATATTATGGTACAATTACTTCAGGGAACCACTTATAGTAACGTATTTCTACGTTGATCCAAATCAAGGGATAACATCAATAAAAGAAACAACAATCAAAAGTGTTTCCCTCGTTGTCCCGACAAGTGTTATAAAAGACACTCACACAATAATTGGAATATACAATAGGGCACCATACACTGCAACGGTTTTCGTGAATGCAGTCGGCAACAACATCAGCATAACAAGTGTGGTTGTAAACGGTAATATTACGTACACAAAGTACATTTTTGTTCAGGGTGATGTTGCCCTCATAATAACAACAAACCCGTTTGGTGCAACTACAAATGGTGCTCCTTACAACGAAGAATTCTATTATATTTCAGTCGTACCTGACTATCTCAAGTTCAAGAACATTCTGAACTATAATGAAATCAATAACACTCGCATTTACACTCTCCAATTCAATGATAACGATACGCTTATTGCGACGAGCTACATGAATAAAATCATCGCTACGCGGATCATCAAAAATGGTCAATCAATCGTTGGAATCTTTACATACACCGCGAACGTTCTCTACTCATAATGTAAATTTTTCTACTTTTACTTTTTTATTATATGCCGCCAAAATGAGAATATTTTGTCAAAATTTTGTATATAACGTACTTTTGATTCAGCTGTTTACAAGTTGAAAGGAGTTTTCTGAGTAAATATTTTGTAAAATCGCAGATAGGTTTATAACCCTCGAAACGCATAAAGAAGTGAGGTGATACCAAAATGGCCGAACTTCCACTTGCCCCGGTTGAAAGGCTCATCCGCAAAGCTGGCGCCGAACGCGTCAGCGCTGAAGCCGCGAAGGTTCTTCGCGACTATCTCGAGGACCACGCGGAAGAGATTGCCAAGCGCGCCGTTGAGTTTGCCAGGCACGCTGGCAGGAAGACCGTCAAAGTCGAGGACATAAAGCTTGCCATTCGCGAGTGATACGATAACCGGGGCGGACCGCCGGGGGTCGTCTGACCAGCCGGCGGGATGACGCCATTCTTCCCACTCTTCTCAAAATAATATTCCACACACTACCCCATTACTCCCACAGACACGCAGCAGAAACAAATGAGGTTATAAAAATATGAACCCAAAAAACACCCGATTGAATTACCGGTTTATGAATTCTCATTACCCTTTTCTTCTTTTTTGATTGGTTCTTTCCACACTACAATTCTATCAACTTTCAACATGAGAAACATTTCAATCTTTTCAAGAAACGATTCAATTCCTGGACAATCCGGATCATAATACAGAACAACGTCAATATGCATTTGACCATTATATGGTTTTGCATCAACAACTGCTTCTGGTATGCACGGATTTTCTACACGCTTTCTCAAGTATCTTTCAACGAAATCACCATCATCCCTGAGCCCGTATTTTTTCATTTTTTGGCGATCATACCTGACGTAATCGACCATCTTCATCACCTCGTAATTTTGTATACATTATTACACTGCACCAATAATTTATAAACTTTACTATTGTCACCTATTTTATTGAGAAGCCTGTAAAATATAACCGATGAAAAGAATAATTACACTCATATTTCTTATAGTAGTATTTGCTCCACCCGCCGGAGCATTGGGTCAGTTCGTATTCTGGTTTGACCACACGACAACACTATACCTTACGAACAATACTACAACAATATCAACAATAAACGCAACCTATGGTACAATAATAGATGAAACATCATACATAACACAGACAACGAACAAAACACTCATAACAAACATACTCACAATATATCAAAAAATTCTTATCGGTAACACAACCATTACGAAAGAAAGGTATTTTTTCCTCGTTTATGAATCGGTTCCACGATCATACAGTAAAGTTGTTCAAAAAATATATGAAAATTATCCCGAAACTACATTTACACGAATCACATCAATTGATATTGTTACACTTACAGACAAAATAATAGGTCGCCAAACAATAAGCAGGACAATAATAATTTCAAACACCGAAACATCAACAACATTCAAGCAACAATTCGATGGAGGAATAATATACTATACAGCTTCATCAAATATTGAATACTTCCGATCTCTCACAATCAGCATGAAGAGTCCACTACCAATTTTTGGTTCAGTAATTATCTGGAGTAATCCCTACACTACGACAATTCAAGGGTACCTGAATGCAATTATCAGTAACAAGCAAATCTATTACAACGTTACAGGTACAAACACATTCACAGCAGTAATTGCCGTTGATACGATAACATTCACCCTTATCGGCGATGGTATCAGATACACTGAAGTATTCTCGGATTATTCCGTTGAGTATTGTGCAATTCCAACAATACGTGCTGGGAATGGTCATTACACGTTATTCCAATCACCGCCATTCATACTATATCTCAACGGTAATTATCCAATAATAATCATTCCAGAAAACGTGAAAACAACAAGTCTCAAAACAATGAATATTCTGTCCTACAAACAGGCTCTTTACGTCAAAATATCAACAATCACAAGCAAAAATGTTGTACTTCCAAGGAACGTCCCAGGATTTTCACTTGACGCATCGCGCGCCACTACAAAGAACGATACCCTTTACGTGTATGGTACACTGTACTACAATGAATCAGCCAAAAATACGCCCGCAAATATTCTTTTTCCAAACGTTTACAATGCACAAAACATTTACTCACTTGTAAAATCGATAGACACTTATGCCCACAGTCTTGACACCGTAGTTATAGAAACCCTCGTTATAAACATGAACAAGAAAATACTTACACTCAACAAAACACCGACACAATTCCTTATTTCCGTTGGAAACTATGGGACAATACAAAAAGTAACAATAACACTCATTGACAAAAACACTCCCACAAAAATTTATGAGTACACCTACGCCGATAATACAATTGCAGAATCATTTTTTACAAACTCTATGACAATAATATATGAAACAACAATGCTTGCCCCAATGGGTTCACAAACAGTATACAGTAAAAGTGCAGAAATTATAACATTCACAGTAACAATTACTACAAACGAAACAAGCGGAACTTTCATCGTACAGACAACAACCGAGTTCCTCAAGACGACCATAATAAAACCGACTCGTTTCTCCGCTATCAAGAGTGAAATAGAAACTGATAACAATACAACAAAAATCATCGTTTACTATACATCCCCAGAAAAAACAGTTGAAATATTGTCAATAACTTACACAGTTGTGATGAAACTCGTGTATCTTCCGACAACGACCAGGATAGTTCCAGTAACTGCATCAAATTCCTCACCCGCGGGTTTTGTGCTTACTACATCCGCACCCGAAGACGTAAAAAAAGCCACTGGAAAAACATTATCGGTAATATTTTACATAATACTTGCAGTGTTATTTATTCACCTACTCATATCGGCACTTTGCTTTGTCCGTGCAGATGATGACGACGAGCGCAAACACTGTCTTATCAGGATACTCCTTACTATTACAGCCATTATAATCATAATAGTAATGCCAATAGCGCTTGACTGGGTAGTAGGACTGTAATGTTGAACCTATTTTATAATCTTATTACAAGTTTTTCACAGGTGAGGTTGAAATGAAAAACATAGTAATCATTATGATCATAGCTTTCATAGTTGCCGGTGGTATTATTTATGCAATACGTCCACGAAACGATAGTATAACCGTAAAACCAATGAACCCAACCTCACAAGTTATAATAAATCACCAAAATAATAGTGGAGTTATTATAGTTGCCCCAACAGGGAGCATAAAATTGTCAGAAACATCAAAAACCCCAGTGAATATCTTTGATAAATACGTTGAAAAATACCTTGGACAATCAATCGCGTACTCAGTAAAAGACAATAAAACAACATACTATTTACCAAACCGCGATTACAGCATCATAAGTTATGCCGTTGTAAATGTTCTCAACGCCTATTCCGATGCAGACAAGTATTACACGATAATAGGAGATCCAAACACAGGAATAAAGAACCTGAACTACTGTAACAAGTATCAAACAGATGTAGTCAAATTTGTGAACGAGTGCGGCAACGACCTGAACTTTTTTGAAGCATACGCGTTCGGCAACTTCCAGACCCCCTTCACAATGATAATCGTCATCAACCCAGTAACAAATCACATCGCATATGTCTTTGGTGACAAAGTATACGACGTCTTCAACACCTATAAATACCAGGATTACGTGAAGAGAGTAATGTACAAATACGACCCAACAGTCGCGTACATAATAGTATTTGACAGAAATACTTACTCAATGTCACCGATACCACTCATAACAGGTGCCCACCGCGCGGATATTGAAGCAACCGGTATAATAAACGATAAACCAGTTACAATCGTCATGAGAAATGATTACTTTATACTCAACTGGGGCACGGTGAACATGACTCGTGATGGTACGGCCTTCATATATAACAACGCAATGCTTGATTACTACCCAATCAACTACACGAAAATTGAGCCAATTGACCCCGTAATAGCAAACGCAACTGACACGAACTACATGTACATAATGGGGACCACATACACACTCATACCGACGATGAACATCACCGACAGTAACATTACGATAGTTGCATACGAAGTACTCAATGGCCCAAGCGTTGGAAACATTACAGTAACGTATTACAACTGATTACACTCCCTTTCCCCTTTTCAAAAATTTATTTTGATTTTTCAGTTCGTTTTTGAAAAAAGTTTTGTGGGGGTGAACGAAAATGGCAAGCCGTTTTATGAAAACGCTTGGATCAAAACTTGAAGCATTCGAGCTCTTGAAAGCGGCCGCGATAGTTGTAAACGAGAAAGAGGAGCACTTTATCAGGAGACTCAAAGAAAAAGGAGTTTTCCAGGACATCATAATAATTGGCAGCGAATACGAATACAGAGTTGCCCGTGACGGCGGTGCAATGAAACTCCTCATCCGTGAAGAAGTGTACCCAAAAATAAAGGACGACCTCGTTTGTCACTACCATGTTATTCTTTGAATTTTATTTTCTTTTCCGCACTCTTCTATCGATGAAGCGCCGCGCAAGTGCTGCAATCACGTACATACTCATGTTTGCAATCGCACTCATCTCCGTACTCATAGTATTCACACACTACAAAGATACACCCAAAATCGCAGCTGAACAAATAGATAGTGCTACAAGTGTATACAGCAAGACACTTTCAAGTGAAATTACAACACCCTGAATTCACTTTTCTTTTTCCCGAAACAATTATAAACACACCGACAAAAATTTCGCAGGTGGAGAATTATGATGGAGATAGAACTTTTACTCGATGAGCGCCCCCGCCTATTCAAAAAGTCTGTTTTTGAAGACGGCACAATAGTGTACACTTACCTACCACACGACCGGCACTTCGGGTGGTCCATAATTGAAAAGAACAATAAAAGGCAGGTAGTCCCGGCAATCGGTAAGCTCAAGTACCCATTCGAGGCCGGTTTCGGCGATGATAAAGTATACATATATCCACAACTCACGAAAGAAGCTGAAAAAATTCCGGGCGGAAAACTACTTATAAAATACGACGGGTACTGGACAATGGCATGGGAATTTGATGGGAGGGTTGTTTTCCGAACGCGTCAAAAGCCATTCATCGGACAAAAAGCCGCAACCGCAAAAATAATTGAAGAACTCAATCTCCACGAGCGTGTCAAAAAGTACGTGAAAGACGGTTACTGGCCAATGTTTGAAATATGGGGACCCGGTCTCAAGAAGTTCGGAATACTCAACGGTGGCACCCGCACAGCCGAACTGTGGAAAGAGCTCAAAATAGATCAGAAAGCGCCACTCACTGATAAAGAAAAGAAACTACAAATAATCCCCACAGTCCTCGGTGCATTCGATATCAAGGAGAAGCGGTGGCTCGATTACACTGATCTCCTGAACACGTTCGAAGACCTTTACATTGCGGAAACGCTCAAGACAATTGGACTCGATGATTACATACCAATGCATCCGAGAAACGTCCTCAAAACAATTGACTACCTTGAAAAATGGAACCTCGAACATGGTATGAAGAGGGCAAACTATTACATCGATGATAACAGAATAGTCATCGAAGTACCAAAGTTCGATAACCCCGAGGCTATGCTCGAGGGCGCAGTACTGTACGCGCACGATAAACACCTGTACCGCGGTTTCAAGCTCAAGCCATACACCGTGTACGTTATAGACACTTACACGAAAAAGAAGCCCCCGACCTGGCGCATCAGACAGGAGGTTGTAAAGGCAATCAGCGACGAGGGGGAGCTGTACTATGCCAAGAACCCCTACAAACTCACTGACAAAGTCCTACAATACCTCGCTGAGGACTACGAGATAACAAAGGACATACAGAAACTCGTCGAGAAAAAGACGCTCAGGATACTCGCAGAAATAATAATGAAAAATCACCCGGAGTACCTTGAAAAACACCCACGCGACCTCGCGAAAGAGGGGTGGCACAAGTCATTCATTGGTGTTTTCGTGACGATACGTTCTTGATTTTTTCAAATATTTTTTCTCCCGGTTTTACACCATATTCATCAAGTATTTTGTAACATATTTCTTTGAGTTCTCCCGCCGAGAATTTGCTATACTTCTTGACAACACTTTCAACAAACGGTTCGGGGTTGATGTCAGTAACGAGCTTGTAGTAGTAAATACCTGCAAGATCATCGTAACCTTCTATAATTGGTCCAGCTTCTGATAGTCTGTGTAATTGTTTCATGAGTTCAAACGAGTACGGACCATAGTAGTGGTAAATCCAGTCATAGTTTGATAACTGCTTTCCAAACTGTTTGAAATGCTCATAATCAACGAGAAATGAGAGTTTTATGAGTCTCATTCTACTTTCAATCTCACCACCTGCGGCAGCAATAATGTCTTCGATCAAAAATTATTACAGTTCACTGTAAAACATCGAACTTATAAAAGTTTTTATTCAAGTCTTGAGTTGAATAATTGAGGTGATGTCAAATGAAAAGGTTCAAAGCAATTTTGTTTATTTTGCTGATTTTTGTTGTTTTTGCAAGCGCCTGCATTGGTGACGGAGAACCAACTACAATTACTGATAACACAATGAGCACATCATCAACACACAACCAATCGATGATCACATCGAAATTCACGACAACAATTACAAGTGAAAACGAAACAACAGAACTTACAGGCGCCAAGCTCGGAGATTACATCTTACCTTCAGTAGGTGTTATATACACTTACACCGAGCTACGGTATTCCACACCAAACCTTTCATCGATCATAGCAGTTTATAGAGACGGTATCATGTACATAACACATATAACTTATAAACCATACGCGTCAACTTCAATTGAAACAGTTACACCAAAAATACACTTTACCTTCATCGTAAAGTTCGTTGATACACATTATGGCTACACAATAATATCTGGAACGACCGTACCAAACTATTACCCGCTCGTATCAATAGACCCAGAACCAATAATTGAAAAGATAACTTACGGTGATGAGGGAGGAGTTATGGGCGCCTTGTTCATAACGTGTAACACCTGGACAATATCATATGCCGGTGTTACAAGAGTACTATACGGTGTATCACCAATTGGCACGACAAAAATATGAAAAAGTCATAGTTTTACGATTGTTGCATCCAGAACTTTCATTTTTTCGTTTACCTTGAAAACCCACACGCTATCAATTCTATAACTTTCTTTCAAGTATTCACCCAACTCATTCGGGTCCGTAATCTCGCCAGCACAACGAACAATGTTACTATAATCGGTGAACTACCCCTCCCTGTCGGAAGGGGCTTCGTGAAGACCATGATCATCGAACCCCACAGGGTCCGAAACTCCTCAAACCTGTTGGAAAACGGACCCCATAGGATTCTCACTTTCACCGGAAAACCCTTCGGGTTTTCAAACCGCGAAGCGGTTTGGGGGTAGCCCACACGGCCATTACCGGGTATCCCCCGTCCAGTAC
>Ga0256838_1001137_pt1 | contig 13294 bp, 12 predicted proteins | sample 4571419metaG_FD_185978 | JGI IMG/M metagenome (GOLD analysis project Ga0256838, IMG submission 185978) | Hydrothermal vent microbial communities from Guaymas Basin, Mexico - 4571-419 | ecosystem: Environmental > Aquatic > Marine > Hydrothermal vents | place: Mexico: Guaymas Basin | collected...
GTTATTATGTGTCATAAAAAAATTAGAGTAAAAAATCACCAGTTATGATTAAAATATAATCTTTTATCTAACTGGAAAAGTTAATACAATTACTAGATTGACTGCTTAAATACGGGGATTTTCTCCAGATATGGTTTGGTATACTATACAGGCACAAATTTTGCAATATAATATACGGGGAGTATACCCTCATTTTTGAGGGAGGTGTTTTGATGAAGACAAGAGGAAGGGCGAAGTTGCCAGAGGAGCTAGAGGAGAAGAAAGATTTATCCGAAATTGTAGATGCTGTCGTTGAAAAGGTGGGAAATTCGGGAGCTGTTTATCGCGATGTTTTGGAAAGAGAAGTTGCAAAGTTTGATTGGCTTTCGGACGAGGATAGGCAGGAGGTTTTAAAGAGAGTGGAGGACCTCCTGTTTAGCAAAGGAATTCTTATCCTAGTGAAGGATAGCGAGGGAACTAAGAAGAAAAGCACGGCCAAAAAGAAAAAGAGCAGCTATGACTCAATTGGAGTTATAGATGATATAAAACTTTATCTTAAGAGGATAGGTCAAATACCACTTCTTACAGCAGAAGAAGAGGTTGAGCTTGCAAAGAGAATTGAACAGGGGGATGAAGAGGCTCGTCAGAAGCTCATTGAGTCTAACTTAAGGTTAGTTGTTTCAGTTGCAAAAAAGTACCGCCGAAAAGGATTGTCTTTTCTTGATTTAATACAGGAAGGAAATTTGGGGCTCATGAAGGCAGTTAAAAAGTTTAAGTACAAGAAAGGTTTTAAGTTTTCTACGTATGCTATATGGTGGATAAGACAGGCTATTACTCGTGCAATAGCAGATCAATCAAGAACTATCAGGATCCCAGTTCACATGGTTGAGATAATCCACAAACTTAAGAAGGTTACAAAGCAGCTTTCGCAGGAGTTGGGAAGAGAGCCAACTTATCAGGAGATAGCAGAACGCGTTGGAATGCCAGCTGAAAAGATAAAGAAAATTTTGAAAATTGCCCAAGAGCCTGTTTCTCTCGATATGCCAATTGGCGATGAAGAAGACTCAAGTTTTGGAGAATTCGTGGAGGATACCAAGGTATCGGATCCTTACGAGGAGACTGTGAAAAGCTTTAAAAGAGAGCAGGTTGAAAAGCTGCTTTCGTGCTTGACTGATAGAGAAAGAAGGGTTATAGAATTGAGATTTGGTTTGCGTGATGGGCAGTGTATGACTCTTGAAGAAGTTGGAAAGATATTTGGTGTTACACGAGAGAGAATTAGGCAGATTGAAGCTAAGGCTTTAAAAAAGTTAAAGTCCCCTCAGAGGTTAAAGATGATCCTTGAAGACTTTGATGAAAGTGTTAGTTGAGAAGTTGAAAGGATAAGTGTTTGTTAGGACCATTGGTTATGTTATAATAAATAGCGATAAGGTAAAGCTTGAAGGGGCCGTAGCTCAGCTGGGAGAGCACCTGGATGGCAGTCAGGAGGTCGCGGGTTCAAGTCCCGCCGGCTCCACTTGAAAAAAATGGGGGTGGTCTCTGGCCACCCCCTTAACTTTTGTACTAATTTGTTTAAACTCCTAGGTCTTTGACAAGAGAATCGTAGACTCTTGATACTGGACTGTATCCGTAGCCTGTGTCAAGTTCTTTTGCTTTTATTATATGACTTCTTGCTTCTGTCATTCTCCCTGTGGCAAAGGCTGCAATTGCGAAAAGAGCGTGTGCTTCTGCTGCATTGTAAGAGAGTCCATGATCTGAAACAATTTGAGAGGTCAAGTCTTTGAGAGGAGTTTGGACTAAGACGTTATAAGCTTCCTGGAAGTCTCCATCTTGTCCGCGAGCTATCAAAGCACATGCCAAACCAAACTTAGCATCAAAACTTACCTCTTGTGCTTCTTTGAGGTAAGATATTGCTTTGTCGAGGTCTCCTTTGTATAACCACGCCCAGCCCATTGCTTCTGCTACCTGCTGCTTTTCCGTAGTTGTAGCAGCTGCTGAGTAAAGTTTTGTAAGTTCATCTAAGGCCTTGTTATATTCACCATTTCTTATGTACTCCCAGCTTTGGGATAAACCGCTTGTTAATGTTGTGTCAAGAGTGTTCATAACCCCCAAGCCGCCACCGCAACCGATGATTCCTGCAAGGCTTATTGCCAGCAAGACAAATGCCGTAATTATCACCCTACGCCTCGTCTGCCATACCTGTTCCCTGCGAGGTTTTGCTGGTAGCTTTTTTAGAAGTTCAAAATCTAACCCCTTCATCTTGCCCCCTCCTTAATCAATGTTGATTGAATTAGAATGTTGAGAATTTGACTTCATAAAAGAAATCGGCAAATGGTGTTGCTTATTGAGAATAGGTATAATTAAGTTGAAAGAAGATTGTTAAGCTAAAAGTGTTAATTAAGGAATTAAAAGGTGTTAATATGGGAAAAAGGTGTGTTTTAGAGGGAAAAGAGTTGAGTAAAGAGTCAGGATTGAATTTGAAAATTTCCCCAAACGATCTTGGAATTTTAGATTTAAATTTTTTAGAGCCTTTAAATTTCAAAGTTTTTGTTAAGGCGTTTGTTTCTCAATTAAAAGAATTAGGGTCTAGTAAAGAATTGGAAACTAAAGCATTTGAATGGTTAGATAAGAATTTTAATTTGTTCACTAATTTTTTAAAAAAAGAACATCACATAATGACAGCAGTTGCATTGTTGAAATTGTTCAGTGAGTCAGATTTGGCAAGGTGGGATATGAAATTGGAGACAGCAGTTGCCTCTTGTTTGGTTCATGACATTGGTATTCTTTCTGAAATTTACAACTATAGAATAGGTTTACCCCAATCTTTCAAAAAAGCTATAAAGAATCATCCGCATATAGGTTTTGAGCTGTTAAAAGAGCTTGGATGGTTAGAGGATGACGATTTGATAGAAGCGGCCTTTGGAGTATGGCAGCACCATGAGAGAGCTTTGGGAAGAGGATATCCTCTTAGGTTGGGAGTAGGTGATATAAATAAATATGCGATTGTTGTTGCAATCAGTGAAATGTATGCTTTAGTTATGGCTAAATCAAGTTTGTGGTACAAGAAGATAACAGAGGCTCAGTTTCTTGAAAGGATCAGAGGGGATGCTACTTTTGAGAGATTTTATCCACTGTTGATAAAAAAACTTGGTGTTTTGGGGAAAGGAAAAGAGGTTCTTTTGTCAAATGGGGAAATAGGAATAGTTAAAACTTCTGGTAAAAACGGAGTGTTTGATGTTGAAGTTATAACCAAACGCGGAAGTTTTGCTTTAAAAGTTGATTTTTGGATGGCTGACTTTTCGTTTTACTGATGGTCATTTAACACAAGTCTAAGCTTTGCTACAACAGCTTTTTGGCTTGGTATAGTGAGTTTTAATTTTGGAATTTTAGGATTTTCACCAGATATAAGTAAAGTGCTGCCTGCAATTGGGAATTTTTCGGCTATAACTGCTGCCAGTGACAGTAGGAGGGAGATGGCATATTTATCCTTACCTCGTATTTCGCTTTTAAATTTAACTTTTAGATTTGAAAAGGAGTTTATATTATTGATGATAGCTGCATACTTTGCAGGTATTCCAAAAGGAGATGTGTTTTGAAGTTTTACGAATTTTACAGTTAAGAGTGTTCCTCTTGGAATTAATAGTTCCTCGTTTCCTATCCAGATGTTATCTGCAACTTTATAAATTACCTCTTTGAATTGATTTGTTTTGAGCTTCAGTTTTTTGGGGTGAAGAGGTACTATGAATATTTCAGTTGTGGGGATGCGTTTTTTGACAAAGGATATGTTTAGTTCTCTTGCTATCTTTTGAGCTGCAGGGAGAATAGGAGAATCTGAAAATCTGTTAAAAAGTTTATGTTCTAAGCGATCTTTTCGCTTATCAAGTGTTTCTAGGGGGAAGGAGGTATTCCAAACAGCTACTTCTGCTGCTGAGATTATCCTTATAGATTTTATAAAACCTGAGACCCAGTCTTTACCAAAATGGTATTTTAGACGTTCTAAACGTTGATGTAAGCTGTAATTTTCAATATTTAATTTTGAAAATGAGAGTTTCTCAACTGTGGAGATGGGAAGATTTTTTGAATTTGAGAAGCTGTTTGCAAAATGAAAGAATGTTAGGAGATAAAACATAATAACAGTGGTTATGATTCTCACATTCTCCACCTCATGATATTGGGTTGAATTTACTTAGAATTTGATAGAGCCGCCTATAAAGTGTTGTGTTAAATCTGTATCATAGTCTGCTAAGAATGCGTAGTCAATATAAAACGTATCACTAATTCTTACTCCGAAGCCCAAGTTCAGATTTCCATTTTTAGTTCCCACTCTTATGGCGAAGCTGTCATTGACGAATCTTTTTTCGAGTCCAGCTCTAAATTGTAGGTCTCCCATAGTAGAATCTTCATTAGTGATATTGAATATATCGAGATCAACTGATAATGAGTTGTCCACTTTTACTCCAAATCCTACAGTTATCAAAGTTGGTAGATCGTAAGGAGAGTCTTTTATGATGTTGTCTGCAACTACCCCAATATTTATTTTGTCAGTTAGCTTATAAAGAAGGCCAATACCTAGAGCTGTTTCGGTGAAGTCTGTATATTTACCGTGTTCATTTAAATAGTTTGAATAATTGACATGACGTACTTTTATTCCCCAGCTGAGTCTTGAACTTTTTAATGTGTCTGCTACCCCAAAAGTTACTTGACGCATCTCTGTGGTTTTGTTTTGTTCACTGGATATAAAGCCTAATCCGAATACGTATGAGTAAACCTTTTTCTTAGTGGGATTCTCCAGAATTTCTGGATTAGATAGTATGTCCTTTATTGAGTCAACTTCGTCTACCTCCTGCTCTTGGGAGTAAGCAGCAGCAACTGCCAGAGCATCGTAGGTGGTTGAGTCCCTATCATTTGCTTTGATAGTTGTGGCGAAGTGTTTGCTCATTTTATTCATGAAGGCAAGGCCTGCTGGATTCCAAAATACTGCGTTAGCATCATCTGATAAACCTACAAATGCCTCCCCCATTCCTATTACTCTAACTCCTGCTTCCCCTAAACCAGAAGGGCGTATTGCAGCACCAAAGAGTGTGTTGCTGAGTAGTATTGAAAGAGTGCACACTACGACAAAGGATGTTTTAAAAATTTTATAAATTTTATATCTCCGCATCATCTGCTACCCCCTGAAACAGTGATTTTTTTGTCTTTATAGTAAAGTGTCAAAGTATCGCTTGAGGGATCGTAGTCTATTTTCATATCTTCAGTAAATTGATCGGCACTTAAGAACCCTAAATCAATCAACTTTTTCAATGTGATCTTTTTATCGGGACCATATATCACTGTAAACATTTCGCATGCTGTGAGAATTGAAAGGGCTCTTGCTTTAAGGCTAGATGGAACTTCTGATTGTGCTTTGTTTTTAGTTGTTTTATTTTCGGATTTGTTGCCTAAAGTGCTCGAGGTTACGTTTTGATGGGATGAAGAAGGTGTACTGGTTTGTTGAGTTTGTGATTTTAATGGTGCATCAGAGGGTTTAGTTACTATATTGGCAGATGGTAAGTTTTTATTTTTATTAGTTTGGGTGTTTTTTGAGCTTTCTTTTTCTATTTTCACATCTCCAAATTTAGGTTGTGAAGCCATGGTATAATGAGTTTTTTGAGATTTTATAGTGTTGTGCAGGATTTTTGATTGTATTTGAGTTGTTTTTTTGACAGTTGAATTTTTCGTATTAGGATTCTTAATATCGAATGATTCAAGAATTCTAGTTTTATAGCACAGCTTTTGAGATTTTGAATTTAGTATATCTATTGCGTTTGGACAGTTGGAAGATAGCCTTCCTCCAAAAAATTTTTCAGAAGGAGATGACTTGACTTCGTTTATCAAAAATAGGGAGGGGTTTGTTTGGAAGGGGTTGTATTGCATGACAGCTACTGCTATACGTTTAATATTGCCCAAATTTTTCTTGCGAACAAATATTTCTATTTTATTGTTAATAATCATAATTGAGTCTGGAATTACCAGATCATGACGGTACTGGAGCAAAAATTCGTTGTCACTTTTGTTTTCCAATAAATCTTCAATCCACTTTGGATCTGCCGGAGTGACTACGACTGCTTTTGTCCAGCCGCCTTCAACTTTGAATAGACGTCCTGGAAGTGTTTCGTATTTGATATCTGACTTGTCAGAAAGTACGTATATATCGATCGCTTGGTTTACAAAATCCCAGTAAAAGTAAGGAAATTGGTTTCTATATTCGTTGTCTATATCGTCAGAGTAGTAGTCTTTTGTAGTATAGGTTAAGCTGTCTTCTTTAAAGTTTAGATCGCTCCACTTTGTTATATCTTGAACAAAAGATATGATAAATATGTAGTGAGTTTTGTCTTCTGCAATGGTTATCTTTTTTATGTCAAATTCTCCATCGGTAATTTGGTTGGTTGTTGGATATTCAAATGATCCGGGACCGTAATCATCTTCCCTAGCATCTTTAAAAGAGGCAATTTTGGATAATGCAAATACTTTACTACTTATAGGCATGAAAAAAATTTGAAAAATTAGAACTAGAGTGATCAAAATACCTCCTTTTTTGAAAATTTTCATATACATCAACTCCCTGACATTAATTTACATTTCAGTTAATTTATCTCTACCTCGATAACACTGGCTGCGTCATCGCTTTCGTCTTCGCGCTTTGGATTTCCTTTGTCATATATCCATATACCTCCTGTAAAACCATTTGAGGAATTCCAGCTTGTTGGATTTACAACGAACTTATACTTGTATATCCCACTTCTTAAAGGAACTTTAACATACCAAACATTGTTGTCGTCTTTTTGAAGTTTGTAAGGGGTAATGTCCTCCACTTTTCCCCAGTTGTTGAAGTCACCTGCTATATACGCAGACCTTATCGCTACTCCTGCTGCTTCATCGGTTAATTTGAATTTTACAAGGGCAATTTTTTCCATAAATTTAGATGCTACAATTACGTTTGATGACTTAACTTGGAGAAGAACTGTTGTATAACTCCTGTCGTATAGGGAAAAACCTACAGAAGTTGAGTTATCAATAGAATCAATGGGAATTGAGCTGTAAGGGGTTTTTACGGTTGGGGAAAACCACACCCCGTTTGTTGAGACCGGATCTATGAGGCACTCTGCTGAGTAACTTCCTGGTTGAAGATGTACTTCGCTTACCCAGATGTAAGAGGTATATGGAGCAAGATCCCAATAAATTGAGACAGTATCTGCAACCCATTCTTGAATACATCCTGTAAGTGTCAGAGCTGTTATCATAAGGGCAACTATCATTGTTAACTTGATAAGATATTTTTCAAAAATTGCAGCTCACCTCCAGGGAAAGCATCTCCTGAGTTTCAGGATATGCGCCGTATTTCTTTATCAGGTATGTAACAGGCTTTGGACTTCCCCATCTTAGAGTTAAAGATGTATCTTGTGTTGGTTTTATTCTTAAGCTGCTAGTTAGAAGTATGTATGTGTTTAGACGAGTATTATCTTCGAATTTTTTAACATTCCAATACTCAATATCCCAATTCCCATATTTTGAGAATGTTTGGCTATATTTTAGGTTTAAGATGTTGTGTCGAACGGGATTATCTGGATCTGTTACCTCTGTTTCTTTCCACAGTTGATTTTCAATTTTTAAGTTGCCTATTGATCCAATTTTTCTATTAAGAGACAAAGTTAACTCAATGTTTTCTTTTTCCACCATTGAATCAGAGTTGAATTCGTTCCAGCCAACAGCAGAGTATTTTCTAAAAGCAGATGCATAGATATTTGTTTTTGGAGATGCTGTATAGGAAAGAGATCCTTCTATTGAGCGTATTTTAAATGTATCACCAAAGTTGTTGCGAGTATCTTTGTCTTCATAATAGGAAAGGTTGAGGGAGGTTGAGAGTTTGTCTGTTAATTTAACTCTGGAATCAAGTGATATGGATTGCTCACCCTCAGAGTCGGGAAGGGGATATTTTGTGAGACTATATGAAATGTTTGTTGTCATATCCTTTGATAGATTGGCGGTTATTGAAAAGTTGTAATCGTAGGCTTTGTGTCCATCTGTATTTTTGTTATAAGTTTTATTTTCATCGTTTTTGTCCCATGATTTTTGAAGCATAACTGCGTCAAGTTTTAAAGATTGGTCTCTGTTTGAAGGGAAAGTGTATTTGTAGCTGATGTGGAACTTAAGTGCGTTTTCACCTAGAATATCTTTTCTGTAATAGTTGGAATATGATTTGCGTCTGATACTCCAAGGGTTGACATTTAAGTAATTAAAATCCCCTAGGGAGTTGTAAAACCACTTTCCAAAGTTGTAACCATCCACTGTGAATCTGAAAGCTCCTTGAGATAGTGAAATTTGCCATTTTGTTCCGGTGTCGGAAAATAATTCGTAAGAGTCAAAGTTTGAAAGATTCAAGACCCATGCAGGATTTTTAGATTGCATGTGTTCTACATAAAAACGCAGAGATGTATCTTTAAGTTTTGTATTTCCAAGCAGATCTATTGCAAATATACTGCTGAAGTTGTTGTCATGGTCGTATGAGTAAGCCACTTCTCCATAAGTTGTACCAAGTTTAAGCGAGAGATTAGCAATGTTGAAAACAGAACTTCTAATTTCTCCGAAGAATCCATCCCAATTTTCTCCATATAGATCTTTTCCTATCCAGTGAAGTGTTTGAAGTTTGGCTTTGAATTTTCTCAAAAATTTTGCATTTATCTCTATTCCTCCCCATGGATCGAAGTAATCTTCTGCCCAGGGAGCTCTTAACCATAAACGTTTAGGATTCCAGACACGTTCTGGATCAGAAGAAGAGGAGTGTCCTTCATTATGAAAGCCTCTAAAAGTGAACTTGGGATGTTTGAACTTTATGTGAGCTGCATCTGGTATTACGTTTTTATCGTCAAGATCGTTCATTTCAGCGATTAATCTGAAATATACTTCTGAGCTTGCAGAAGGATTAAACAATTGATGCAAGGTAATTTTGTGCTTTATGTAGTTTATACCATTTGTGTCGTCTTGTATGTCGGTTGTACTTTTGTAATCCCTGACGAACAGGCCTTCCATTGTGTATTCCATTGATAAACTCTTCTTTTCAAGTTTTTCCACTCTTTTTTTGTAATCATCAAGTGTTTTTTCAAGTTTTGAGTACTTGAGTCCTAGATCTTCGAGCTCTTTCCTAAACTCCAGCACAAGTTTTTTGATTAGTTCTGCATCTTCTGGACTGATCACACCACCAGCTGTTTCAATGTCTTCAAGTTTAGCAACTATTTTTGCTGCTAATAGTGCTAGATCGTAACGCGTGACAAAACTCCTTCCTCTGAAAGTTCCGTCTGGGTATCCATCTATGTAACCTTTCCGTGCAAGCTCTTCTATTGCTTCATATGCCCAATGTGTTTTTGGCACATCTTTGAATTCTATATCTTGAGCGCTTGTTTTTTGAAAGGTAATTAATAGGGTAGAGAGTACGAGAACTGCAAATGATAGATAGTATTTGATAAAATTAGCAAAAAAAGGAGTATGAGAGTGATACTTTTCTTCAGAGAAATTATCTGCTTTAAGCTCCATAGTTGTTGGCATAGATGTTAATTTCATTGCACGCCCCCTCACAATTAGAATTTTCGGCATTAACTTCTTGTGGTTGAGTGAAGTTGGGGGCTTAATATGAGGGGTGGCTGTATTATGAAGATAGATTTGGGAAATAAGATCCAAGGGTATTTTTCTGGAAAAAAAGTTTTAATAACTGGTGCTACAGGAACCATAGGAAAAGCTATTCTTAATAAGATACTTAATACAGATGTTGATGTTGTGCGTGTGTTTTCCCGGGATGAGTACAAACAGTTTAACATGATGCAGGAATATACTGATCCGCGATTGCGCTTTTTTCTTGGTGATGTAAGGGATAAAGAAAGATTAAAATTTGCCCTTTTGGGAGTTAATGTTGTCATACATTGTGCAGCTTTAAAGCATGTGCCTTTATGTGAGTACAATCCTTTCGAGGCAGTTAAAACAAATGTGTTTGGGACTCAAAATCTTATAGAGGTGGCAATTGAGGAGGGGGTTGAGCGCTTTATCACGATAAGTACGGACAAAGCAGTGTCACCTACAAGTACAATGGGAGCGACCAAGCTTTTAGCAGAGAGGATGACGGTTTCTGCAAATAATTTCAAAGGAGGTTCTCCGACAAGATTCATGGCAGTGCGCTTTGGTAATGTTTTGGGTTCTAGAGGAAGTGTTTTAGATTTGTGGGTAAAGCAGGCTAGGAGTGGTTATATTACTCTCACTCATGAAGAGATGGTACGTTATTTTATGAGAATAGAGGATGCAGCAGAGCTTGTGTTGAAAGCGTTAGTTGTTGGTGAAGGGGGAGAAATTTTTATTCTACCTATGAAAAAAGTTTTTATGAAGGACTTTGCTCGTGCATTTTGTGATGTTTGGAATGAGCTTACGGGTAGGAGTTTGGATATTAAGAAGATAGGTGTGCGTCCTGGTGAGAAGATGGAGGAGGAACTTGTGACAGAAGTTGAATTAAGAAGTGCTTTTTTGAAGAATGGAATGATAGCAATTGATTTTAAAAACGATGTAACCATTTCTGAGGAGGATAGGAGTGTTTTAAAAGATAAGTTGAATGAGTTTATGTCGTATCAGGAGATAAAGGATCTTATAAATGGGTATTTGAAAGGACTGTTTAATTGAAGATTGTTTTATAGGAGGGTAAAGGAAATGAGTAAATATAAAATTGAATTTGCCCCAGTGGATTTTTCAGATGCTATTAAATATGTTGAAGAGGTACTGAAATCTGGATGGCTTACTAGTGGAAAGTTTGTGAATTTAGTGGAAGAGCGATTGAGTGATTATTTTAAGCGTCCATTTTTACTCACGAGTTCATGTACGCACAGCTTGGAGCTTGCTTATAAATTTGCAATTGAAAAAACGGAGAAAAATTTATTTGTGGTTCCTACTTGGACTTTTGCTGCCACGGCTAATGCTGCTGTCAATGTGGGAGGAAGGATTGCTTTTTACGATGTTGATGATAATTTGAGTGTGGATTTTAAAAGTTTGGCAAGAATTTTGCAAAAACACGGTAATGATGTTGCAGCAGTAGTAACTGTTGATTACTCAGGGCTTCCTGTTGATTACAAAAAGGTGAGGCATTACATAGATATGTACGCCCCTCAAGCTCTTTTCATTGCCGATTGTGCTCACAGTTTTGGTTCCAGTTATTTGAATGAGCCAGCCGGTTTTTTTGCGGATATTGCGTGTTTCAGTTTTTATGCCAATAAAAATTTGCCAGCGGGAGAAGGTGGAGGAGTGCTTATAAAGAGTGAGTGGGAGAGGGATTTTAGATTGATGCGGCTTCACGGTATTAGTAAAGACAGTTGGGCACGATACGGTTCTGGGAAATGGGATTACTCGATAGAGATTATAGGGAAAAAGGCGAATATGTCAGATTTACATGCAGCTGTTCTTATGGCTAAGTTGGAAAGATTTGATGAGGATCAGAAGATTAGATTGGCTTATTGGGCAAAGTATGCAGAGGTAGTGGAAGGAATTGAGGGTGTTAGGATGTTACCTTTGAGTATTGGAGTACGTCGTGGGAATGCTCATCTTGCTGTGTTGCTATTTGAGGATATAAATAGAAGAGATAGTGTTATGCAGTGCTTGGTCGATGCTGGAGTAATGTTGAGCTTTCACTTTCCGCCTTTGCATATACAGCCTGCTTATACAAGTGAAATGTTTGGAGTTGAAGTTGTTGAAAGTTTTGGAAGTATAGCTGAATATTATTCTAACAGAGTATTTTCGCTTCCGATATCTGCTTATTTGGAGCCCGAGGATGTTGATTACGTATGTGAGAATTTGTATAGATGCTTACATACTTGAACGATACCTCTATAATTATTAGTGGGGTGCAGTATCTTAGAAGTTAAGGAGTGAATTTAATGGCCTATGGTGCTGGTGCAGTGAAATTGATAGCGGAAATAGGGATAAATCACAATGGAGATTTTAAGTTGGCAGAAAAGATGGTTTATGCAGCTTATGCAGCTGGTGCAGATGTAGTTAAGTTTCAATACATTGTTCCGGAGCGTTTGTATTCTGTTGAGAATGCAAATCTGAGGGAATTTTTTAAACCATTTGTTTTGAGTTTGAGGGATTTCAGGAGGCTAGCGGATTTAACGCATAGCCTTGGAATGGAATTTATGTTGAGCGTTTTTGATGAGGACAGCGTAGCAGAGATTGTCAATATTGTGGATTACTACAAAATTGCTTCTTTAGAGATAAATTATAAGTTACTGTTGGAAGAAGTGGCTAGGTACTCCTCTGAGTATGGTAAGACTGTTGTGATTTCTACTGGAGCAAGTGGTGTAGAGGAAATTAAAAGAGCTTATGAGTTGTTGTCTTCAGAGCTTGAGAGTTACCAATTGTACGTGTTGCATTGTATATCTGGTTATCCTACCTACATAGAAAATTTAAATTTGGGAGCAATAGAGCTCTTAAAAAAAGAACTTAGTACAGAGAATATAGGGTTGTCTGATCACACATTTGGAATAGAATCCAGTATTTTGGCAGTGTGTATGGGGGCGGTTATGATTGAGAAGCATTTTACCATTGATAGGACACTAAAAGGCCCTGATCAGATGATTTCACTTGAGCCTTCTGAGTTTTTTAGATTGAGAAGGTTTTTGGATAGCTGGATGAACATAGTTGATGAGAGGAAGATCGAAGAAGAGGTTGTAGAGGGTGTTAAGGTTTGGAAAAGAAAACTTGGGGTAAAGAAAGGAGTAAAGAGTGGAGAAAAGTTAACTAAGGAGGTTCTTACTTCTTACCGGGCGCTTGATGGCATAGATGCGTGGTTAGTAGAGGAGGTAATTGGTAAAGAAGTAAAAAGGGATCTTGATCTAGGAGGAGTTTTAAAGTGGGATGATTTAAAGTAAGCCTTTTTGGGGAGATGGTAGTATGATAAGGGATGATGGTTTGACGCTTGAAGATTTAGAAGAGGCTTTGAAAATGCACAAATATGAAAAGAAAATTGTTGAGATGATGAATGATAGGCAGTACGAAGTATTCAAAGAAAATTTAACCATTGGTCAAGTTGCTGATACTAGAAAAGATGCTCTTAGATTGTTGAAGATAATGATTGCCTTGAATTTGAAGATGCAGCAGGAGATGAAGCTTAAAGGTGGAAATAACGGTAATAGTGGGAGTGGAAATGGATCGAAATGATATTGGATGTTTTTGTTTCGAAGAGGTGTAGAGCAATTTGGTAGGTAATTTAAAAATAGTTTTATGGCAGCCGCTTTTTCCCCATAACGCTGGGGCA
>Ga0256838_1001139_pt1 | contig 13289 bp, 13 predicted proteins | sample 4571419metaG_FD_185978 | JGI IMG/M metagenome (GOLD analysis project Ga0256838, IMG submission 185978) | Hydrothermal vent microbial communities from Guaymas Basin, Mexico - 4571-419 | ecosystem: Environmental > Aquatic > Marine > Hydrothermal vents | place: Mexico: Guaymas Basin | collected...
ACGGAAGAAGTGGGCCGGAATCCTCGCCCAGGACGTGCCTTATACCCTCGTTCACATCGGGAAGCCCCCAGTCGAGATTCCGTACTCCTTCCTCGCAGGAATCGTTTTTGGCTGGCTAGATCTCAGGGGGAGGAGCTTTCTCCAGAGCTTTCTACTCCACTGGCTGGGCTCGGCTTTCTTCGATGTTCTGTGCGCGCTTGTTAAGGCCGGTATAATTTAATGGTTTGTGGGGCTTTTCTCGGGATTTCTACTGAAAATGCTGGTGAGAACAAGAAGGAAGAAGGCACTCCGTAAAATCCAGAAGGAGAAATCAGCTCAGCATGCCCTCAAGCTTCTCAACGAACTCCATGCTCCTCCTGAGGTCGGCGAAGTACTCCTTGGCCTTCTCGACGTGCTCCTTCTCCACTCTGCCGCCCTTAGCGATGACGCTCGCAGGAGCTAAGAGCTGAACGGCATAGCGCAGGCTCGTCTTCTCGCCGAGCTCGGCGAGGTACTCAACGGCCTCCTCGCTGATTTCGATCTTCTCCTCCCTTGCGCGGATCTTGACTATCTCCCTGATTTCCTCTTTTTTGTAAGGCTCTGTGTTGATTATGAGGAGCCTGTCCAGCATGTCTATCGGCATGCCGTGCGGTGCCTCGATGTCCGTGCCCCTTATCTTTGTCTTGCCCCTGTTGGTCGCAAGGATCAGGATCGGGGCGAGCTCGCTCTCCATGGCCCTGGCTAGGAAGGAGAATGCCTCGATGTCCAGCATGTGTACCTCGTCTATGAAGAGGACACCCGGCACGAGGGTTGCCCTCCCCTCCTCGATCCACTTCTTGACCGTCTCGTCAACGCGCTGCCTCACCTCGTCGCTTATCTCCGCCCCCGTGCTGAAGAGCAGGCCGAAGATGTTTCCGCGGGCGTTGGCGACGTCAAGGTCGTGGAGCGTAACGGTGTAGGTGAACTCCTTCACTTTGAGCACTGGACCGCTCGGCAGGTTAACCTTGCGCTTGAAGAAAAGCCCCTCCTCTTCCTTTGTGGTTCCAACCTTGGAAACCTTGCCCGTTTCGGCGTCAATCTGTATGACGTCGCCCTCCTCAACGCCGAGCTCCATGAGCTGGTAGGCTATCTCCCTGCCCGCCCTGATGGTCTTCTCGTCGTCCTTGGTGCGGAGGGTTATGATGACGCTCTCCGGAATCTCAACGTAGGGGTTGAACGGGTGTCTGGTGCGGTTTATCTTTATCCCCTTGACTTCACCCTCGTAGACCTTTCTCTCCTCGCTGATTCTAACGCCTATGGCCCTCCTCAGGGCCTCCTTCAGGAACTCGGTCTTCTTGACCTCTGTGGAGTAGATCTCGCTCCCCGCTATCTGGACGAAGGGCACGTCCTCACCGAGCTCCCTCGCTATTCCCATTGCTATGGCCGTCTTACCGCTTCCGGTCGGGCCGACGAGGAGGATTCCCTTACCCGCAAGCTTACCGCGCTTTATGAGCTCGACTGCAATTCCGGCGGCTTCCCTTGCCTTTATTTGTCCGACCATGCCGTCAGCCATGAACTTGGCCTTTCCGTTCTCGTCGAGGCCGAGGCCCTTGATGTGGGAGTGCATGCCGACCCTCTCAAAGGAGACCTTTGCAACCTCTTCTATCACTGCCGGCAAGGTACCACCCCCTTTAATCTTTCCGAAGGTTACTAAAAAGAGCCAACTTAAAAATTTGACGGATCATATATGGGCCGTTCCTACGCCAGGCTTTCAATCGTATTCCCGCTTTATGGGCAGGGAATCGGATGTTAAAAGTGTTTGGCTCAGGCCGTCGATCCCGGGCATCAGTCACCCCAAAGGCCAATCTCATCATCGCATCGTCCACTCCGTACCGCGGGTTATTAAGCTTACCGTTTCCAACCGTGTTCGCCGATTAGGGGGACGAAAGCAACTCCTCCATGGTTCTTTACCTTGACGGAACCGTCCTTTAACTTGATCACCTCAAGTAGATCCTGCCGGAGGTGGTAGCTTCCGACGGGGATTATGAGCTTTCCTCCGGGCTTCAGCTGTTCTATGAGCGGTTTTGGTACCTCTGGTGCCCCTGCCGTGACGATTATCCTGTCGTATGGTGCCTTTGGGGGAAAGCCCCCGCTCCCATCTCCGAGTATAACATGGACGTTTTTGATCCCGGCCCGTTTGAGGTTTCTTCTGGCGAACTCAACGAGCTCGGGGATCCGTTCTACGGTGTATACATCTCCCTTAATGAGTTCTGCTATCAAAGCCGCGTTCCAGCCGCTCCCGGTGCCCACCTCCAGGACGTCCATACCGGGTTCTAGGTCGGCGAGCTGGAGCATAATGGCAACCATATGGGGGGCACTGATGGTCTGACCAGCTGGAATCGGTAGGGGCTCATCGAGATGGGCGTATTTTCGGTATTTTTCCTCCACAAAGAGATAGCGGGGCAACTTAAGAAAGGCCTCTTTAACCCTCTCGTCGCGCAAGATGCCCTCAAGTTCGAGGTGTTTAACGGTTCTTTCCCACAATCTCCTGAGCCCCTCTTCCTTCATCGTTCCCCCCAGAAAATTTGAGAAAGTTGCCTTAAGCCTTTCCTCAGAGGAGAGCCAAGAGGACACCCAGGAGCTGGGTCGTCCCCTCCTGGGGGGTTAGGCCCATCATTCTCTCCATCAGGACCTGGCCCACGTACATTCCCCCTGCGAATATCCAGAGGAGTATCACGAAGTACTTCAACGCCACTACCCAGTGGCCCCCGTCGGCGGTCTTTATTGCTATTGCAGAGAGGAATGAATGCACGACCATTATCGTCAGCATCACGTACATGACGAAGCTCATACCCGCCGGGGGTATCACGTGTATTATGTCTCCTATATACTCGGTCGGGACTTGGAGTTGGGAGAACAGGGTGTTGATTGAGGCCGCCACCTGGAACGAAGCCGCGAGTGCAAAGGCGAAGGAGGCGGTGAGACCATAAATTATACCTATGAAGCTGGCCATGCTCTGCTGCCTTTTCCTCCTCAGCCTGACGAGCCTCTCGAAGTTTCTGCTGATGACGAGACCCACGTAGTCGGGCTCGGCGCCGAGCCTTATTGCTTCCCTGAATATCTCCGAGAAAATTCCTATGAGCCAGCTCCCGGTGCCGGCTATGAAGAAGTCCCACGCCCTCTCACGATCCACCCTGACGGCGAGTCTTCTGTATAAAGCTTTAATGTCCTCTGTCAGCGATCCAAAGTCGTGTGCGCTCAGGTATTTGAGGACGAGAACGAGGGAAGTTCCACTGGCGGCGAGTGAAGAGCTCAAACTCCTTATGAACGCCGCGAAGTTTTCATCCTTTCTAAATATGGCCTCTTCTTCCTTCGCGGCTAACCTGCCGACATAATAAAGGGGCGTGAGCACCAACGCCACGACAAAAGGCTGGGGTATGTCGAACCTTGGCCCGATGAAGAGGTAGTAAACCAGCCCCATGATAATTACGCCCAGAACCGATATCTGACCTGCCCTCTTTAGCCGCTTCATCCTCTCGGTCTCTATCCCTTTTGTATCTGCCCAGATGGGATCGTCAGGCATTCTGAACTTTATCACAAGAAAAACACCTATCTCTGCCGCGAGGATTATCATGAGGGTGTAAAGCGCGAGCTTTCCGATGTTCTGTCCCGTTATGAGGGGGCCGATGATAATAAAGCTTGCCATGAAGACCACTGAAATGATTATGGACTCGTATATCTCCTTGAACACATCGAGATCGTAGAGCGCTCCCTCGTAGAAGGTCTCGTAGTCGTCCATGACGGTCTTCTGCTCCTGAAAGAGGTACTCCTTCAGGTCTACACCGCTGTCGAGGGAGTACGCCAGCCTGTCGAGAAAGTCGGCAAAGACTCTGCTCGGTGTTCTCCTCGCGAGGAAGCGGAAGGCCTCCGGCATCGAACGGTGGAGCTTGTCAACTATTATGTAGACTTTTTTCATCTCATCAGCTATTGCGCCCAGCTTTGGATCCCTGGCAAGTACCCTAATGAGATCGGCCCTTCCCATCTCGCTGGTCGAGAGGACGGCGAAGTACGTTATGAAGTACGGGATGCGGGAGTTTATGGAGATCTTTTTTGAATCCGCCTGGATATACGGGTAGATCGCCGCGTATATCAGGAGGACTACCGGAATGGCGTAGAGCAGCAGAGTCAGGGCCGAAGAGAGCATGAGTAATTGGGAGACGAGGGCGGCGACAATGAACAGGACGGCGGAGATAATCACGTTGGGGAGAAGGATCTTTCGGATGTATGTTTTCATGTCAAGGTCTGCCTTGGTGAAGATGCTGACCTTTTCCTTTTCCACCATGGGCACCACCTCAGAGCCTGAAGCTCAGGCCCTCAATACCGCGCTGGTAGAATGCTTTGATCTCCCTGTATACGTCCCAGTAGTTTGTTATACCGAGCTCGACCATTCTCTGGAGGATCCTCGCACGGAGGAAGAGCTCGTTGTATATCTCCTTTGGATCCTCATAACCGGCTATCTCAGCTATCTTCCTCTCGAGGATGTAGGAGTTGTTGAACCCACGGAATATGTGCTTGTCGTTTACTGGGTCCCACTCAAAGACGTTCCTCGTCGCGACACCTCCAAGTTCCTCGTAGTAGCCCTCTATCTCGACGACGCTCACGGTTCTCCTCAGGAACTTGCCCTTGAGGTAGACCGCCTGCTGGAAGACGGCTATGTTGAGGTTGTCGATGAAGGTTATCGGGACGTTTATCGGGTGGCCGGTAAAACGCTGTATCATCTTCTTAATGTCACCCGCGTGGAAGGTGCTCATGACCGGGTGGCCAGTCTGCATTGCCTGGAACGCGATGGCACCCTCTGCACCACGGATCTCACCGACGATGATGTAGTTCGGTCTCGAACGCAGGGCCGCCTTAAGGAGGTCGAAGAGAGTGACCCTGCTCTCTTCAGGGCCACGCTCGCGGGTTACGAGCCTCTGCCAGGTTGGGTGGGGAACCTGAACCTCCGGGGTGTCCTCGGCAGTGTAAATCTTTGATCCAGGCTTGATGAACGGAATAATCGAGTTGAGGAGGGTAGTCTTACCGGAGGCAGTCTCACCACAAACGAAGACACTCATACCGTATTCGAGTGCTATCCATAGGTAGGCCGCAACTTCCGCGCTGAGCGTTCCCCACGCTATCAGCTGGGTGATGCTTATTGGGGTCGCCGTGAACTTACGAATGGTTGCACTCGGCCCCTTGAGAGAGATGTCCGGTGAGTAGATTATGTTGATACGCGAGCCATCGGGGAGGGCGCCATCAACTATTGGATTCCTGTCGCTGACGGGCCTCCCAATGCGCTCGGCTATGTTCTTAAAGTAGTCTGCCAGCTTGACGTTGTCTCCAAAGCTGATGTTGGTTGGCAGGGCCTCGAAGATCTTGTGGACGAGCGAGACGTAGTTGGCGCCGATGATGTGGATATCCTCTATGTAGGGATCCCTTGCCAGGGGTTCAAGGGGGCCGATTCCTATTATGTCTCGCTTGATGAGGTATCTGAACTTCTCCATCTCCTCTTTGGTTAAGCTGAACTGTTCTTTTGTTCCCGGAATTTTGTGCTTCCCCTTCACAAGGGAGAGGACTGCCTCGTCGTAGAGTGCATCGAGGAACCTCTCAAACTCCTCCTGATCCTCTGGAATGTCCCTAGTCGGGGCGATCTCAAGGATACGATCCTTTATCATGTCGTACTTCTTTTCTTCAATGATTGATTCTATCCTCGGCTCTATGACGATGTACTTCTTTTCCGTCTTTTGGTCGCCGTAAATGTGGATAAAGATTGGATCGCCAACTGGGTAGAGGATGTTGGGGTACATTATGTCCTTCATGTCCCTGCTGAGCTGGGCATGGAATTCTGGCATTTTGCCGTACTTTTTCCTAAAGCTCTCAACGTACCTCCTAAGGTGGGGGTTTCTCTGCATCGCCTCTTCCAGGGTGTCGCTCCTAATCGCCTCCGCCATGTCACACCACCGCCGCGATCTCTACTATCAGTCCCACCTTAGGCTCCACGCGGAATGGGATTATCTTCTGGAAGATACCCTTGGCGTTGTTGTACTTCACTATCATTGCCGAGTTCTTCAGATCGCCTCCGAAGACCTTGACGTTCAGCCTTATGAGGAGAGTAGCCGCCTCCTCCAAGACGAAGAGCGAGTCCCTGTCTATCTCCTCGGTGTTTGCGGTCAGGATGATGACCTTATCGAGGGAAGCAAGCTTTTTCACATAGAGGAGAAAATCCCGGACTGCGCTTGGATCCTGTTCCCTCGAAAGGAGTGATGAAAATGAGTCGATGATCATGACGTCAGGCTCCCAGAGGCGGGGCTCGCCCAACAGCCTGCTCAGAAACTTTCTCTTCTCGCTAACTCCAGTTAGAAGGGGGTAAAGGGACACAAAAACGAGCTTCTTCCTGATTAGAAAAGGGATTATATCGTAGCCGAGAGATGTCATCTGCTTTATGTACTCAACGGTGGTGTACTGGCTTGAAATATAGCTCGCGCTGTACCCGTTCATTAGAAAGCCGTAGAGGAGTCTCTGGACGAATATGGACTTCCCGGTACCCCTGTCCCCCTCTAGCAGCATTATAGTACCGGCTGGAATGCCGCCGCCAAGACGCCTGTGAAGTTCATCGCCCTTGAGCTCGATCTTGAGCAGTTCCTCGACCAAGGTGATCACCCCCCAGAGGCTGATTTTAAGCTCAGGAGACGTGGAAGATCAGCTTTCTCCTGATGCCGTTTTCGAGGACGATGGTTATGGTGTGTTGGCCCTGACTGAGGTTGTACTTAACTTTGATGACGCCAACCTCGTATGGCTGGAGGGACGTTATGGAGCCTCCCTCAACGCTCTCAAACGACAGCTGACTGGCCGGTATTAGATTCCCGTCTATAAACACCTGAACTGCATCGCCCGTGAAGGCAATTGGCTCCTTGCCTATGTTCTTGATGTAGAATGTATATGTATCGGGGTCAGTTGAGGTATCCACTGGTATGTTCCGGGGGTCGTTGATTATCGCGAAGTCGGTCCTTAGCTTGTCCGCCAGGAGCTCCCCATGCTCGTTTATCCCGTGGGCTATGTCGCTGGTGACATAGGCCAGGGCACCGGCGACACTGCCGGCGACTATGATCGCGACGATGAACATTATGAGCTCGCTCGCTGGGCCTCCTGCCGCCATCAGCTCACCTCCGTTGGGCAGCCCCGGGAAGTATTCACGTACACCGTGTTGTCCGTGGTGTTGTAGTACCAGTTGAACCTGACCCAGCACCCGTTACCGAAGACCACGTTGAGCGTGTGCTGGGTCTCATCCCGGGGTATGTAGGTGACGTTCAGCTGAACGGAATCTCCAGGGAGGAGATAGGTGTAATCCGAGATGAAACCAACATTATCATCATCAACGCTGTAAAGGGTAATCAGCTTCCCATCATACGTCCCGCTCCAATGTGGAACGTAGAGGGTAACGCCGTTGCTCTTAATTGCAAGGGTGAGGTTGTAATATTCCCCCTTGTCGTTAGTCCCTGTTCTTACGCTACTTTTCTTAATGTCTAAGGAGGAAAGAGTGTTCAGCTGTGAAAGCTTGAGGCTGTACCAATCCTCCTGTGCGGCCCGAACATCGCTGTAGCTGTTGTCCCATGCGGTGTAGAGGGTCGTTGCCGCGATTAAAAATGAAATAAAGATTATCGCTGCACTCGCTGAGACGCTGAAGCCCATGGTACCCTCCCCCGCACTGGCTTTCCCTGGTCAGATGCCGTAAAACTCGTCCAGCGTCTTCTCGAGGAGCTTGATCTCCCTCTCAAGCTTGTCGAGGACGTCGCGGTTTATCTTGAGGCCCCTGAGCCTCTCTATGAAGAGCAGGCTTATCAGGTGGTCCTGAACCGTCAGCTTGTCCGCCGGCTTCCACTCCGGGTCCCTGTGGTGCGGCCTGGTGCCCTTGGCGTAGCGGAGCAGCTGGTTTAGCACTCCCTCGCTTATCCAGCCGATCTCGTAGTAGAACTCCAGAACCCTCTCCAGGTTCTGGATGCCGACCCTGTCAATGAGGAACCCGAGCCACTTGAGCGCTATCATGGTGGATACGACGTCCTCCGGGAGCTTCTCGAGCCTGGCCTTTCTCGGCTCCTCCTCGAAGAGAAGGTTCGCAATATCCTCGGGAATCTGAAGTTTTTCTTCTGCCATCTCAACACCACCTTCTTCGGCTTTTTCCTCCTCAACAACTTCGGGGGAAGGGGTAACCTCAACAACCTCTTCAGGAGCGGGAACTTCTTCAAGGCCCTCTTCGGGCTTTTCTTCAACAGGTGCTTCTTCGGGTGTTTCCTCAACAACTACAACCTCTTCTTCAGGCTTTTCAACCTCTTCAGCGACCTCTTCCTCGACTATCTCCTCAAAGGATTCTTCGGGAGCCGGGGCCTCTATCTCTTCTGCGACTTCTTCGACTTTTTCTTCCTTCTCTACCGGAACCTCTGCCTCTTCAAGTTCAAGTTCCTCGACTTTTTCTTCCCCTGCGGGGGCTTCTTCGCCCTCCTTGGTCTCCGCTTCTTCGACCTTTTCAAGGGTCTCCTTGGCCTCTTCGATTTCCTCTTCCGTGACCTCTTCGCCGCTTTCGAGCTTCTCCTCGAGCTCCTCTACCTTTGCCTTTGCCTCCTCGATAAGCTCCTCCGCAGCCTTTCCGGTGAGCTTCTCTTCGAGCTCCTCAATCTTCCTGTGGAGCTCTTCGAGCTTCTTCTTGGCCTCCTCTGAAAGTGTCCCCTCTTTTTCTTCCTCGGATTTCTCAAGCATCTCTTCGAGCTTTTCAATCCTTTCGTGGACTTCCTCCACTTTTTCCGTGACTTCCTCGGCCCTCTTCTCGTGGACTTTGAACTTGGTCTCTTCGAGGCTCTCGATGAGCCTGCTGAGTTGCATCCCAAGCTCGCTCAGCCTCTTTCCGAGCTCGTCAACGCGCTTGCTCAACTGTTCGTACTTAGTCGCCTGGTTTCCGTAGGTCTCAAGGACCTTCTTGACGATCTTGTCGAGCTGCTCCGGCGTGAGCTGGTCCTTCCTGGCTATCAGCTTCTCCCTGAGCTCGTTTATGACGACGGTCGGCACCTTGCCCTTGAGCTCCGAGAGCTTGGCGTTTATGTCTGCCTCGGTGACGAACCCGACCATCTGCATCACTTCACACCTCCGCCAGCACCTCGTAGATTATTGAGTCGATGTCAACCCCATATCCCGCGAGCACCTTGATGTCGTTCTTGACCTGGGCCAGCTCCATCTTGAGATCCTCAATCTCCTTCCTGAGCTCCTGGATCTCATTGCTGAGCGGGTTCTCCTGCCCCAGCTGTTCCTTGAAGGGGTTTATCTCCTGGCTGATGACCTCGTAGAGCATCATGACGTCTTTGATGGTCTTGTCGAGCCTCTCAATATCGTCTCTGAGCTCCTGGATCTGTTTCTTGAGGGTGTCGATGCTTATCTTCATCCTGGGCAGGTCGTTCTCGATCTCGTTTATCCTCTCCATGAGCTGGTTGATCTGCTCGTTTTCCTCCCTGTTCTCAACGGTCTCCTCAAGTTCTTCGTACGTGACTTCCTCTGCCTCGACGGGGGTGGCCACTTCTTCCTTTTTTTTCTTCCCGAATAAAGATGAAAGGAAGGTCAGTGCCATTCTGCCACCCCCTTTCACTGGAGCTCCATCAGGTTGTCGGTGTACGTGCTCGGCGAGGTGAAGTCTATGACGCCACCCGCACCGTTCTCGGGTATGACCTTGCCGGTGACCTTGGTTCCGGGGCCGATACCGTAGCCGTTGTTCGGGTTATTATCATCGTCAAAGGGTATAGTCCAGATGGCTATGCCGGCGATGTCACCCCAGCTCAGGGTCGGGTGCTTCTTGCTGTTGCTCAGGCTCCCGTCGGCGTCGCTGACGACGACGATGCCGAAGAGCATCTTGTTGTTGTTGGTCATGGCGTAGTAGAGGTTCTTCCAGAGGATTCCGAGGTTATTGGCATTACTGTAACTACTTACGGTAACAGTACCCTCGTCATTATCCTCAACCTTGGGGAACACGTTGCTGACGTCGCCACTGTAGAGGAAGTAGTCCGCGCTGAGTGAGGAATCCTGGTTGGGGTCGTAGTACCTGTAAACCGCCATCTTCTTGCCGTCGCTGAGGACGACCCTGACGTGGGCGAGGTCTATTCCCTCTGAACCCGCGTTCGGGCTGACGTAGATGACCATCCTGGTTATCTTGCCGCTTCCGGGCGGGTCGGCCGGGGTGTAGCCGTATATGTTCATCACCTTAATGCCGCTGGCGACTTCCTGTGTTGTCTGCCGTCCAGTCGCCATGGCCTTCTGCTGGAGGTAGCCGCTGGTTGCTATGAGCACTCCAGCGGCCACCGCTGCCACAAGCACCATGGCTATGAACACTATGAGCGTTCCAATGCCAACTGCACCTTTCCTCATCGTCCATCACCTCACTGGAGCTGCATCACGTTCTCGCTGAAAGTGGCGGGCGTAGTGAAGTCTATCACTCCAGCGGCTCCCCGCTCAGGGATCACCTTTCCCGTCATCTTGGTGCTGGCTCCTATGCCGCTGTTTCCGTCGCTCTCGAACATCGTGGTCCAGATGCACAGGGCCACCATGTCGCCGAACTCCAGCGTCGGGTGGGTATCCTGCATCTTGTTGCCTATGTCGTTGATGACGACGATGCCGAAGCTGGCCTTGTCCTTTATAGGCTTCCAGATACCGGTTGTCAGGTTGGTGTCGTTGAACAGGTCTTTAATGCTTCCGGGGTTCTTGAACTTGGCTGAGTAGTTGTAGACAACGAGCTTCTTCCCGTCTGTGAGGACGATCTTAACGTTGCTGAGGTCGATCCCCTCGCTCCCGGCGTTCGGCGTCACGAAGATGGCCATCCTTTGTATGACCCCGCTGCTGGGTGGTGTGGCGTTAGTGTAACCATAGATGTTAACTATCTTGAGCCCGCTCGCGACCTCCTGGGTGGTCTGCCTGCCGGTGGCCTGGGCCTTCTGCTGGAGGTAGCCCGCTGTGCCGATGATGACGCCCGCTGCGATCGCTGCCACGAGCACCATTGCGATGAAGACTATCAGTGTGCCGATGCCTATTGCTCCTCTCCTCATAGCATCACCTCCGGAGAATCTTCAAAGAACGAAAGGGAAAGGGGGCAGAATCACTGGAGCTCCATGACGCTCTGGGTGTAGGTGCTTGGAGTTGTGAACTCGATGACTCCTGGGGCACCGAACTCCGGGACGACCTGGCCGGTTATCTTAGTGTTGGGTTCAATACCATCCACACCTGCATCGTAGGCATTATTGCCGTTGTTATCAAATACCTTTGCAGTGTTAATGGCAATTATCGCGAGGTCACCCTTGGTGAGGGTCGGGGTGAGTGGCTTGAGGCTTCCGTCGCTGTCCTGGACGACGATTATTCCGAAGGTACTAGCGGTAAGGTCACTCCAGTCAATGTACTCGTCATTATCGTATTGGGTGGGATTGTCAGGGTCGTCTTTGAAGACGTTGTCTGGCATGCCGATGGCAAAGACGTCAGAGTCGAGAGTTTCATCTTCATCGTCGTCCTTAGCGGGGTACTTCAGCACAGCCTCCTTGCTTCCGTCGCTGAGTATAACCCTGACCTTCTTCATGTCAATGCCTGAGCTTCCGGCGTTCGGGCTGACATAGACAGCAAGCTTCTCTATGTTGAGGTAGGTATCACCTGACTTGGGGGCGTAGCCGATGACACTGGTGACCTTTATTCCGCTCGCGACCTCCTGGGTGGTCTGCCTGCCGGTGGCCTGGCTCTTCTGCTGGAGGAAGCCGCTCGTGTTGATGAGGACTGCCGCCGCTACCGCGGCAACCAGCACCATGGCAATGAACACTATCAGGGTACCAATCCCGACGGCACCTTTCCTCTTCCTTCCGAACATCTCACCTCACCTCCACAAAAATTTGGAAAGGGCATCACTGGAGCTCGATAATGTTGCTGTTGAAGCTGGTCGGCGTGGTGAACTCGATGACGCCCGGGCTGCCGAACTCCGGAACGACCTTGCCGGTTATCTTCTGCCTCGGTGCGAATCCCGCTCCAAAGACTCCCTTGAACGGGCTGAGGGTAACCTTGTTGGCGTTCTGGTCGCTGGCACTCGTTGATCCGCTGAAGACGTAATTGGTGCCATCATACTGAACGTCAGGTATCGTGTAGTGCTCACTTCCAAGGTCGTAGGTTACCGCATCGAAGTTGCCGCCGACCGGGACGGTGAGGACGGCAAGGTCGCCCTTGGTGAGGGTTGGGTAGTTCTCCTTGATGCTACCGTCGCTGTCCTGGAGGGCTATGATACCGAACTCGGTCTTGGAGGCAAGCTTGCTCCAGGCGTCGAGGCTGATGCCGAAGATGTCGTTGACGACGCCGCTGTCGTGGGCTGAGTCAACTGAAAGCTTCTCGACGTTGGCACTGCTGGCGGTGATTATCTGGTTACCATATCCGGCTATTATGTCATTAGAACCGTCATCAGCAACGTTAACTGGCATGCTCTCAACGTCGGTATTCGTCTCACCATCAACCTCGACGAAGATGTAGTAGTTGCCGTCAGTGCCCTTGGCTATGTACCACTTCGCGGCGGGAGTTCCAGTTCCATCAACGAACTTGATGTTATACTTCTTGTTGCTGGAGTCCCAAACCAGCTGGAGCTCGGCATTCGTGTCAGCGTTGGCTGATGAGACTATGTACGTGTCGGTAGTACTGTCTGCGTTGCTGTCAATGCCTATGGCAAAGTCAACCTTGCCGTTGGGGGTTCCCTGTCCATCATCAACTCCATTGTCAGCGTCGGCGAGGAGGATTATAGTATTGGATCCGGCCGTGAACGTCACGTTCTGGGCCCTGCTGAGGGCGTCTACAATCATTGCAGTAACGTTGGCCTTGTGGCTCGGGTCGTACTGGAATATCGCCTGGGCATTTCCGTCGCTCAGAATGACCTTGGCCTTCTTCAGGTCTATTCCAGTGCTGCCAGCGTTCGGGCTGACGTAGATGGCGAGCTTGGTTATCTTGCCGCTGGCCGGCGGGGTGGCCGGGTCGTAGCCGACGACCCTCTCGACCTGTATTCCGCTCGCGACCTCCTGGGTGGTCTGCCTGCCGGTGCTGGAAGCCTTCTGCTGGAGGAAGCCGCTCGTGTTGATGAGGACTGCTGCAGCCACTGCCGCAACAAGCACCATAGCTATAAACACAATCAGGGTGCCAATACCGACAGCACCCCTCTTCTTCAGCCTCCTAAACATGGCCTCTCACCTCCTCAAATAAATTTGGAAGGGAAATCACTGGAGCTCCATAACGGCCTCGGTGTAGGTGCT
>Ga0256838_1001141_pt1 | contig 13277 bp, 8 predicted proteins | sample 4571419metaG_FD_185978 | JGI IMG/M metagenome (GOLD analysis project Ga0256838, IMG submission 185978) | Hydrothermal vent microbial communities from Guaymas Basin, Mexico - 4571-419 | ecosystem: Environmental > Aquatic > Marine > Hydrothermal vents | place: Mexico: Guaymas Basin | collected...
CTTTTGCTTCCCAATGGAGTGACTATATTATTAATAAACAGTACCCAGATATAGCTAATAAATTCATCTCAAGTATTGATGATTATATGGATAATAGTGATATCGAAAATAAAAAAGAATATTTAGAGTTAGGACATTGGAAGAAAAGAGCTGGTGGTAATTCTATAGAAACTAAAAATAAAATTGATATTCAAAGTAGTAAAGAGAAGATAGAAATAAATTTACATAACTCAAAAGAAGATATTTTTGAATGGTTAAAAGTTTTAGGCAATTATAAAGTTGATGATAATGGTAACAATATAAATATCAATATTGGTAAAAAAATGTTAAATCTTGGCTATAATAATGAGATAAATAAAGAAACAATTATTGCTAACCATGATGATATACTTAATATTAGTCATTTAAAGAAAGTAGCTTATAAAACTAGTTATTGTGTTCACTGTGGTAGTTGTGAAGCAGAATGTCCCACTGGGGCATTGAATGTTTTTCCAACAGTACAAGTAGATACTAACTTATGTATACATTGTAGTAAATGTTTAGATTTTCATAATAAAGGATGTGTAATGGCTGATTCAGCTCATATTTCAGTAGTAGGTAAAAACAATAATTCTGGAACAGTAAAAGGTTTTAATGATTATGGGGACTTTGGATTAAGACGAGAATGGTTAACAGCTTTTTTAAATAAAGGCTTACCTTGGATAATAAATAATGAGCTTGGAACTAAACAAAAAATCTCATTAAAAAAATGGTTGAGAGATGCTGAATTATTAGATGAAAAAGCAAAAAATATCACTCCTCTATGTGCATTATTACAAGGAAAATCTGATAGTATTAGATATCAAATTATTTATACAAACTTGTATTTTAACTCAAGTTTAATTAACTGGTTTGTTGACGATATTGAAAGAAATAAGAAATTGTCATCAAAAGAATTAGCAATAATCGCAAAAGAATACACACAACTTGCAGAAACTACCGTGAAGCATAGTATAAACTCCCTTGTAAATCTTTTTGACTCAACTCCTTTAGGGAGTGAGTTGAGAATTGGAAATATAACTAAAGAAAAAAATGTTAGATTTGTGGAAAAAATAGGTACAAATGATATTTCAAATATTACAATACTATTTTTATTATATAAATTAAAAGAAAATTTAAATAGAACTGATTTTAGAGTTAGTGAATTTTATAGTGAAAGCTTCAAAGGTGGACCTTATAAATTATTTGGAATAGATAAAGATGTTTTCACATCTAAATTAAGATTTATTGCAGAGAATACAAAATTAATAGATGTTGATTTAAATCAAGGGTTAGATAATATATTTTTAAAAGATTTAAACTATACAGAAGTTTTATCAGAGGTAATAAAAAATGAAATGGAATGAAGTAGTTAATTTAAACGCAACATTTTCACCAGTTTGTGATATAAAAGATGAAAATGATTTTTACTGGAAACAATTTATTTGCCATAATGATTTTTATAAACTTTTAGAAAACACTATGAATATGTATACAAAAAAAGAAAAATCTGTATGGCTACAAGGAACCTTTGGTAGTGGTAAAACTCATGCAACTACAGTTGTTAAAAATTTATTTTCCAAAGATTTGAAAGAAATAAATGACTATATCAATAATTCAATTAAAGAACCAAGACTAAAACCTATACTCTTAAGTGTAAGAGAAAATTTAAAAACATTTCCAATTATACTAAAGGGAAGTTATCATATCAGTGATAGTAAAACATTTGGTTTTGCTATTCAACAAGAAGTTGTAAATGCATTTAAGAAAGTCAACATAAACGATACCATTGCAAATTCTTATACTGACATGAGAAATCGTGTTGAAATGGATTCAGAATATTGGCAAGGAATAATAGAAAAATCAAGGCTAATAGATGAAGTTGATGATACTAATGAGTTAATTAAAGAACTGAACCAACATAATAGCACGATATTAAAACTTTGCGAAGATGAACTTATTAAAAGAGGGATGAATGTAATCACTAGTGATATTATTAAGTTTCTTGAAGATGCTTCTACCATCGTCAAAAAGTATGGTTATAATAATATAACTTTATTTTGGGATGAGTTCACTCCAATATTAGAAGTAGAAAGATATAACGATATACTAATGATGTTACAAAACCTATCTGAAAATATAAAAAATAATAATGTATTTTTATTTATTGTGGCACATAGAACACTCAATAGTAATAAAATGCTAAAAGATGATATTACTAAAGTATATGATAGATTTGAACTGACTCACTACAAAATGGAAGACATAACTACTTATGTACTACTTGCAAATTCTATTATTAAAAATGATAATCACAAAGAAATAGTTTCACAGCTAAGAGAAAATAATGATTTTAATGACTTAAATAAATATGTTTTAAATCATGAAGATAATAGTATGAATGTAAAAAACTTGTTTGATATGATACCTATTCATCCATATAGTGGATTAATATTATCTCTTATCGCAAGACAGTTAAAATCATCAAATAGAAGTATATTTAGTTTTTTATATGCTGATAAGGGGTTTAATTTTTTTCTAGAGAATGATACTAACTATTTGATGGATGTCAGTTATTTATGGGATTATTTTTTAGATATTTTTGAGGAAGATGAAAAACTATCAACATATCTTACAAAATATGCTATATCAAAAGATATTGAATCAGTGAACCATGATTATCTTGTAATATTAAAAGCAATATTATTATTAAATATTTTAAATAAAGTAATTGGTGGGAATGAATTAGAGTTTCATAAAATACTTAAGCCAAATAAAGAAAATTTAGAACATATCTTTCGTGTTACAAAATATCATGAAATACTAGATGAAGCCTTAGATACGATTCATAAGAAATATATTACAAAAGATGCAGATGGTTTGTATCTTGTATCTTCTGCAATATTACCAGAAAATGAAGTTTCTAATGAAAAACAAAGAATAAAAGATAACACATACAAGACAATTACTAATATTTTAAAGCCTAAAGAAAGTGAAATAAAAAGTATTCTTAAGGATGGCATATTAAGGTATAGTGAATTTTATATTAGAGAAGCTAATCTTAAAGATTATGACATAAAAAGGTATAGTGATAAATTTAAATTTGATTATGCTTTAAATATAATGGTTTTCTTTGCTATAGAAGAAAATGAAATATTGCAGATAAAAAATACTTTAAGTAAATTATCACAAGATTACGATAGTATTATATTCATAGTAATGGAAGAGAGTTTTGGCAATAAAAGATATGAAGATTTTATCAATTATAGTGCAAGAAGTGCTATTGCCAGTAAACATAATGATGAAGCTGAAACTCAAAGAAGTAAAATTCAATCAGAGAAACTAGTAGAACAATATGTAAATATATTAAGACAAAGTGCAGTTTCTATGTATTATAAAGAAGATGTCAAAAATGGTATTTCCATAGGTAACATTTCTAACGAATTAAATTTAATATCAAAAAGAATATTTAATTGTGGTGCAGATACTAGTATCGTTAATACGATAAACTTATGGAATAAGCAAAATCCATCAAAAAATATTCCAGAAAAAATTATTACTTCATTAAATAGGGATGAATTAAATTCTAACCTTAATGGCTCAAATAAACCTTTATTAGGCTTGATTAAAGACAATAATCATGATTATATTCTAGATGAAAATTTTAATATCAAAGATGAAAATTTAACTCATTTTTTAGTGTCTATCATTAATGAAATAAATCATGTAATGAGTAAGAAAAAGAAAACGGGAGAAATTAATTTAACAAAAAGTTTAAAATTTCTTACAAAACCACCATATGGTTTGTATTCTAACCCTATCTCATTTGCTATTCTTTCCTTTGCTTTGAAAAAATTTGAGGGTAAATTTTATGAAGTTGGGAACGGTAGAAAGATTGAAGGCTTTCTATTAAGGGATAATATAGTTGAAATATTTAAATACTTTGAAGAAAAAACAAAGACAGATATAAGAGTTAAGTTTGGAACTGAAGCAGAAGATGCTTTTATAGAAATATTAAAAGAGCTTTTTTCACTAGAAGATGGACTTGGTATTATTCAATATACTTTTAAAATTAAGGAATGGCTAAATCAAGCAAATTATCCATTGTGGACGATTAAATATGAAACAAGTAATCAAAATATTATCAATGTAATAGATAAATTAACAAAATTAATTAATGCTCATGATGATGATATTAAACTTGATGATATTAAAGAAATTGTTAATATTATAAATACTAATAGTTTAATAATGGATTTAAAATTGTTATTAGTGAAAAATAACTTTGAAGTCTATTTTGATAAGTTTATTAAATCTTTAAACCTAGATATATCACAAAATGAATATAGTGAAATATATGAATATATAAAATCAAATATTAGAGCTAATACTGATAGTGATATAGCAGGATGGAATGAAGATAAAGTAGGTATGCTGATTTTACAATGGCATAATATAAAGCAAAAAACAATTAATCCAACTCCAACTCCAAATATTGACCCAGACAATCCTGAAATACCAGTTACACCTCCATTAGTGTCTTTCCCAGTACCTACTATAGACGAGATTAAACAATTTAAAAATAAAATCAAGTATTTAAATCTTAGCCCAATAATTATAGAACATGTCGACAATGATATAGAACTTTATAATGTATTAAAAAAATATATAGAGAATTAGAATGACACTGGATGCCTTAGAAGTAATAGTTAAAGAAAATAAAATAACTAGATTTAATTCAAAAGTATTACTAATAAATAATTATGAAAATATTTTTGAACTAAAAAACTTATACTCTTCTAGTGGATATAAAATTAAAGATTTAAGAGAATTTCAAACTAATGAAAATCAATGGTTTGGAGTATCTAAATTGAATCGAATAATAAATAATCTTGAAAAAAAAACCATTCTATTTTCTATATCAGAGATAGTTAGATTTTATAATAGAGCTGATTTTAAAAGTTTTTTTGATAATCTTTTTGCTATTGAAAATAAAAACATAAATATAATCATTCCATTATTTGGTCTTAAAAGTAGATTTAATAATCAATACTTTAATACTTATTACAGAAAGAATGAATATGATTTTGTTTATGAAATTGATTCAAGTAGTGATAAAATAGATTTAAATATTGTAGATTTTGAAGTTCCTTTTACTAATACACTCAATAACATAAAGGATTGGCTAAATTTTTACAGTTCTCCAATAAATAATATTATATGTTCCCCTCGACCTTTAGTAAAACGAATTAATAATCAGCATAATGATGATTTAATTCATATAAATAATATCTCTAATCAAAAAGAATTTATAGAAAAATATATGCATAAAAATTTTCCTTTAAATTTCAAAGAGAATGAAATAGAATATTGGAATAAACTAATTATTGATTTAAAAGAGAATGATTTAGAACAAATACTAAAAAGTGAACTAAATTTACATATATTAACTCCAAGTGAAATTTTAAAAAAAATATGCTCAGAACAAAATTTATATTTTAAATGGTTACTGAAAGGTTATGCTATTCTAGAGGATAATAGCAATAACTACTTTTATGAAGTCATTAAATCAAGTGATATAAATGATGTTCTTATAGAAAAAATATGGTTTGATATCTTTGATGAATATAATCCAGCTTATATATCTCAAAGGTATGATATATTAGTAAATTTCTATAGTAAGAGTAAGCCATTAAAAAATATAGAAGTAAAACTAACACAGTTACTAAAAAATTATGAACAGATAATTCCTGTATTAACAGGTATTACACAAGTAGAAAAAGAATATATAGTCAACTTCTATGCTTTAAATAAAATAAATGATGATTATATCAAAAAATATTACAGTGATTTAAATTCTTATATTGATAATGTTGATTTTGTTAATAATATAGAATGGATTGAAAACTACTTTATAGAATATAAAAACTCTAAAATAAACAATCAATTATCAACGAAATTAGATAATATTCTGAAAGAAAAAAATAAGAATAAAGATAGTTTTTTTAATTGGTATGCCGATACAACTTTTAAAGAAGTATCAGATTTTAATATCGATAAAGAAAAAACTTTTTGGATTGATGGACTTGGTATTGAATGGTTAGGAGTTATTAAAAACTATGCTATGAGTAAAGGATTTATATGTGAATTCTACTTATCAAAATCAAAATTACCTACAACTACACATTGTAATAGGTTTGAAGATATCGAGAAAACGGATGCATTAGATAGAGATTATATTCACAAGCAATTTTCATATCAGTATCCTAAAAATCTTATCGAAGAAATAGATATTATAAAAAATATTTTAGATAATCATATACATGATGATTTAACAATAGTATCAGACCATGGTTTTAGTGCTTTTTGTAGTTTTCAAACTAAAATCAATAGTTTTGACAATGACGAACATGAGGGTAGATGTGCAAAAGTAGATGATATTTTGGATGATACAAATTATTTTTCATATGATTTTCCAGAATGTGGAAGATATTTAGTGTCATTAAATCATACTTCTTTAAATAATAAAACAAGAAGAGAAGCACATGGTGGAGTAACTCCAGAAGAAGTAGTTGTTCCAATTATTAAAATATATAAATCAAATAATAGAAGAACTATTGTAGAACCAATAAAACAAAGTACACCTGTCAAAAAAGGTTTTGAAGAGGAAGATTTATTTTAATTAAATTGTTAAACACCACAAGGAAAACAAATGCTAGATGAAAAAATAAAGAAATATTTTGAACATGAATGTGTTTATAAGACAACGAAAAATTATTCTATATTTGGTGGAAAAAATATTCCATCTTTTATTAAAGATTGGTTAGTTAAAAGATATAGTGATGAATTTGGTAGTGTAGACTCAAAATCAATTAATAATTTTTTAAAAGAGCATATGCCTAGTGATGATAAAACAATTAAAAAAGAAATTTGGGAGGGTGAGGATAAAAAAATTCTTGCCAGACTTCTGATTGAGCCTGATATTAAAAAGGATATATTAAAATTTTCTATCCCTGATATTGGAATTAAGTTTAATGAAACTAGAATTGAAAAATATGTTGCCAAAAAACATAAAGAACTAAAAAGTGGTGAAGTATGGGGAGTGGTTACACTTACATACAATAATAATGAAAAAGAAAAATTTATTGAATTAGTTGACTTTAAATCATTCTCTCCATATAAAGTGGATTTAGATTTTTTCAAACAAGCTAGAAAAAACTTTACCACAGAAGAATGGGTTGACTTACTAATAAGAGCAATGGAGTATAACCCTGATGGATTTAGTAGTATGGGGCAAAAAATAACTTTTTTAAGTCGATTACTCGTATTTGTAGAACCAAGGGTTAATTTAATTGAGTTAGCACCAAAAGGTACTGGTAAATCATATATATTTGGCAATTTAAGTAAGTTTGGATGGCTTATAAGTGGTGGAGTAGTTACAAGAGCTAAACTTCTATATGATGTTGCTAAACAGATGCCAGGGGTTATAATAAACTATGATTATGTTGCAATGGATGAAATCCAAACAATTACACTAAAAGATGAAAGTGAAATAGCGGGTGGATTAAAAAGCTTTTTAGAAAGTGGAACATTTTCTATAGCTAATGTTAGACAAACTTCAAATGCAGGATTTATAATACTTGGAAATATACCACTAGATGAAGATAATAATCCTATGGTTAAAAGTTATTTGGAACCTCTCCCTGATGTATTTAGAGAGTCTGCATTTCTTGATAGATTTCATGGATTTATTAAAGGATGGGAAATGCCTAGAATGAATCAAAGTATGATTCTAGATGGTAATACATTAAATGTTGAATATTTTAGTGAAATACTACATCTATTAAGAGATGATATATCATATTCTCCAATTGTTAATTCTCTTTTAAATGTACCACCACATGCTGATACAAGGGATGTTAATGCAGTTAAAAGATTAACTACGGCTTACCTGAAATTATTATTTCCTCATGTTGAATCAATAGGTGATATTAATATGGATGAGTTTAAATTATTTTGTTTTGATGAAGCATATAAAAAAAGAGATGTAATCAGAAAACAGATACATCAAATAGATAGAGAGTTTAGTGAAGATTTACCTGATATTAAAATAGAATTTTAATAAGTCACCTTATGCATCACTATTAAGGCCTTATCATCCCAGTTATCAGCTAGTTTGAGAGCTTTGATATATTCATCTCTTTTTGGATTTTCACTTGAAAGTAAATCTTCTTAGCATTTTACAGGCATTAAACCATTTTGTCTAAGATAGATATTTGATAATATTCTTGAGCATCTTCCATTAGCATTTTGAAATGGATGAATTTGAACTGCTCTATGATGTATTTTTGTAGCTGTTTCATATATATCAAATGTTTTATGTTTATCCCAGTAGGCTATATCATTTGCTAACTCTTTTAAAGAGTATGATTTGTCTTTTGGTAGTACACAATAGTTAAGTAGTATTTATACTATTTAACTATATCTTTCATTTAAATTTAATTATAAAATAATATAATCATACATAAAAAGTATTTAAATAACAATTCTACTGCACAGTTAGTATAAAGTAAAAGTAAGAATGCTTTATTTAAGGGATTTTCTAGTAGTTTACGCTACCTTGAGGGGGTAGTGCCTTAAGGGTGTGAGAGTTCAAATCTCTCCGGTCGCACCATTTATTTTACAATTTATAAAAACTTAATAAAAAATTAATTCCATATCAACTATAATATTAGGTTCAAAAATTTCAAGGAACATTATGAAAAATAAAAGTTTTTTTACACTAGGTTTTGCTGTAGTTGGATTTGCTATTGCAATGTTATTTTCTTCAAATCTGTTGGCTTCTACACAAGAAGATTCTAAAAATGAGGCTTCTCGTCTTGAATCATTAGCAAAATTTACTAAAGTTATAGCTATTGTTGAACAATATAATGTTGACGATATAACAATAGAAGAATTAATGGATAAAGCATTAAAAGGGATGCTGAGTGAACTTGATGCTCATTCAAACTATTTAACTAACAAAGATTATAAAAAATTACAAGTTCAAACAAAAGGTGAATTTGGTGGATTAGGTATAACTGTTGGTATTCGTGATGGTGCTTTGACTGTTATTGCACCTATAGAGGGAACACCTGCTGATAAAGCTGGACTAAAAGCAAGTGATATAATCTTAAAAATCAATGATGAGTCGACTATAGGTATGAGTATAGATGAAGCTGTTTCTCGTATGCGAGGAAAAGTAGGTGCTCCTATTGATTTAACTATTGTTCGTAAAGATGAACCAAAACCTCTTTCTATACATATAGTAAGGGGGATAATTACTATTGAATCTGTATATACAAAAACTATTGGTGATAATATCCTTTATATCCGTGTTACGAGTTTTGATAAAAAAGTAATAAAAGATGTTTCAAAAGCGATAAAAAGTAAAAAATCGACTACAAAAGGTATTATCTTAGATTTAAGAAATAATCCTGGTGGTTTACTTGACCAAGCTGTTGGTTTGGTAGATTTATTTGTAGATGAGGGTGGTATAGTTTCTCAAAAGGGTAGAAGTAAAAAAGATGCTAAAACTTATGATGCTAGTAAAAGTAATACTGTTACAGATGTTCCTTTAGTTGTACTTATAAATGGTGGAAGTGCAAGTGCATCAGAGATTGTAAGTGGAGCATTACAAGACCATAAACGAGCTGTTTTACTTGGTGAAAAAACTTTTGGAAAAGGTAGTGTTCAGGTAGTTTTACCAATTACAGAAGATGAAGCTATTAAACTTACAATAGCAAGATATTATCTACCTAGTGGTAGAACTATTCAAGCTGTTGGTGTAACTCCAGATATAAAAGTTTTACCAGGTGAGGTTAAGACTCATGAAAATGAGTTTAGCATTAAAGAAGCTGACTTAAAAAAACACTTAGAAAAAGAACTTGAAAAAGTTGATGGAAAAAAAGACAAAACTAAAGAGAAGAAAAAAGAGAAAAAAGATATAATAACGCCAAAGATGTTGACTAAAGATATTCAACTCAAAGAAGCTGTAGATGTTATGAAAGCTCTAATGATTATAAAAGGATAAAACTAAATGGAAAAAAGAGAACTACTTTATGAGGGTAAAGCAAAAAGATTATTTTTAACTGATGATAAAGATTTGGTAATTTCTGAATTTAAAGATGATTTAACTGCATTTAATGGTGAAAAAAAGTCTAGTGAAGCTGGAAAAGGTGCATTAAACAACAAAATTTCAACTGAATTATTTAAACTTTTAGAAGAAAATGGAATCCAAACACACTTTGTAAAGATGCTAGATGATAACCATATGTTGCATAAAAAAGTTGATGTAATCATGATAGAAGTTATTGTTAGAAATATAGCAACAGGTAGTTTAACTCGTAATTTAGGTATAAAAGATGGAACAGTTTTACCTTTTACTTTAGTTGAATTTGATTATAAAAATGATGATTTAGGTGACCCTAAATTAAATGATCAACATGCACTTATCTTAGGTTTAGTTGAGTATCAAGATGAGTTAGATAAACTTCGTCGTATGGGTCGTCAAGTAAATGATATTTTACACCCTTATTTTGCTAAAAAAGGTTTAAATCTTGTTGATTTTAAACTAGAGTTTGGAAAAGATAGTAATGGTAATATAATCTTAGTTGATGAAATTTCACCTGATAATTGCCGTTTTTGGGATATGGAAAGTGGGGAAAGCTTAGATAAAGATAGATTTCGCCAAGGTAAAGGTGGGCTAAAAGTAGCTTATGAACAAGTTTTAGAACGAATTTTAAATAAATAGGAAGTAAGATGAAAGCAATAGTAAATATCTCTTTAAAAGCAGGTGTATTAGATTCTCAAGGTAAGGCTGTGCATCATGCACTTGATTCTCTTCATTTTGAAGGTGTTGAAGATGTTAGAGTTGGAAAACAAATCGTTTTAAAACTTAATGAAACTGACAAAGAAAAAGCAATGGCAGAAGTTACTAAAATGTGTGAAGAGATTTTAGCAAATACTGTTATTGAAGATTATGAGATAGAGTTAGTATAATGAAAGTTACTGTACTTCAATTTCCAGGTACTAACTGTGAATATGATACTGTTCATGCATTTAAAGAGTTAGGTGCTGAGACTGAGATTTTATGGCATAAAGCTGAATCAATCCCAGAAGATACAAATTTACTTGTTGTAGCAGGTGGATTTTCTTATGGGGATTATCTTAGAAGTGGTGCTATTGCTAGATTTTCACCCGTTATGAAAGCTGTAACTGAGTATGCTAACAATGGTGGAAAAGTTTTAGGTATCTGTAATGGTTTTCAAGTTTTAACAGAAGCTGGTTTATTACCAGGTGCATTAAAAAGAAATGAACATTTACATTTTTTATCTAAACATCACCATCTAAAAGTTATAAGCAATGATAATGTTTTCTTAGAAAAGTTAGATAATGGAGATGTTGTAAATATCCCTATTGCTCACCATGATGGAAACTATTTTATAGATGCAGATGGTTTAAAAGAGTTAGAAGAAAACAATCAAATTCTTTTAAAATATACAGATGCAGATGGTCAAATCTCAAATCCGAACGGTAGTGTAAATTCTATCGCTGGTGTTTGTAATAAAGCAAAAAATGTATTTGGTCTTATGCCTCATCCTGAAAGAGCGATGGAGAGTATTCTTGGTTCTGATGATGGAGTTAAAATGCTTCAAGGATTTTTAAACGCGTGAAAATCATAACACTTTTAGTTGTAATTTTTATAAATATGTTTGCTTCAGATGATATAAATATATCATCTGAAACAAATACATCAATCATCTCCCCTTTGCCACTTAAAAAAGTTTTGTATCTTAATTATGAAGAGATTCCAAAAAGAGTTATAAAAGGTGAAATTTTCTCCGTAACTATAAAAACACTATCTACTATTAAAAACTTTTTAGATATTAAGTATAAGTTTTCTAATTTTTATGGACTAGAACTTTTAAATGAAATTCCATACAGAAAGATAGAAGATAGATATTATTTTGACACATTTTATTTTTATGTTGATAACAATAAAGCAAAATTACCAGATATAACAGCTAAAATTATCTCTTATTCAAACTATAAAGATACTGTAATTTCTGGAAAAAATTTAAATGTTATAACTTTAAACCCTCAAAATGATTTTTCAAATGTTATAGCAAACTCTTTAAATCTTATAGAATATAGAACAACAAGCTATGATAATAGATACAATATAGTTGTATTTGAAGCAAATGCTACAAATACAAAAATAGATAAACTAGAGTTTAAAAATGTTTATAAACAGGGTGTTGAGTCTATGATAGATTCTTATTTTGATTCTAAAATTACATATTTTGTGATTATTGATAAAAAGATAGAAAATTTTTCATTTTCATATTTTAATCTAATAGAAAACAGATTTAAAACTATTACTATCCCTATAGTAGTTGATGATGATAGTGTTTCAACACAAACTGACTTAAAACCAAGAGACCAATCTCGTGAACGATTAAAGATGGGTATAGCTTCTTCTATCGCTTTTGTTGGTTTTATTTTTATTCTTTGGAGAAGAAAATATATATATTTGATTTTTATTTTATTACCTTTAGCTTATATGTTGTACCTTTCAATCCCTCAAAAAGATATATGTATAAAAAAAGGTTCAAATATATATCTTTTACCAGTAAGTAATGGTACGATTTTTGAAACAACACAACTTCAAATCACTCTTAAAAAAGAGGGTGAAGTTAAAAAATTTGTTAAAGTAAAATTAAAAAATAATAAAATAGGATGGGTGAAAAATGAAGATATTTGCTCATATTAGTTGGCTTATATCGACGATAATAATTTTTATATCTTTAACTATATCAATTTTACTTTATCCTATATTGCCAAGACCATATCCTAGAAAAATATCAGCTTGGATTATCCGTTTAACTACTTTTTTCTCAACTGATATACACGGTGAGGAAGACCCAGCTGTACAGATGTATCTTATAAACCACCAAAGTGATTTAGATATTGGTATCATGGAAACTGTATCTAAAAAAGATTTATCATGGGTAGCTAAAAAGGAGTTGTTCGATGTTCCTTTTTTTGGTCTTGCCATGAGTTTACCAGAAGATATACCTATAGAGAGACAAAGTAAAACTTCACTTATAAGACTTTTAAAAAATGCTAAAAATAGACTAAATAAAGGTCGTGTGATAACAATGTTTCCAGAGGGAACAAGAAGTAAAACAGGAAAGATGCTACCATTTAAAAGTGGT